>ERZ778516.121-NODE-121-length-64599-cov-17.209624_pt1 | contig 64599 bp, 62 predicted proteins | sample MGYA00510342_ERZ778516 | MGnify/ENA primary metagenome ERZ778516 (study PRJEB29527, sample SAMN07138961) | mouse gut metagenome | material: feces | host: mouse | place: China:Nanjing | collected 2016-01-25 ...
CCAATCCGCCCTAAAACTTATCCAATATGCTCTTGCAGGCAAGATTCTTTGATAGGGATTAATATATGATGTGCCACCCCTTCCACTGCTATAAGTAATCAAATTATCTGGATCATAGAATTTCACATCAAGGAGATTATTCACCGCAAAAGTGAGGGCATAAGTTTTATTAAACTTATAGGTAGCCGCAATATCTACTAACTGATAATCTTTATAATACTTCCCTACAAGTCCTCGCGCACTTGTAGCAAGACTGCTTTGTTGCACTGCGGAAGTGGGTGTTTGGAAGTTACCACTCCAGCGAATATAGGCATCAAAGTTCTTATAGTGATAGTTTGGCTTAATGGTAAATTTATGTTTAGGAATATTGTTTATAGGCTCACCTACAAGAAATTCTTGATTTGCATTAGAGACACTAAGTGTTCTCGAATAAGTAAATCCATAACTTGCATCAAGAGAGATTCCATAAATAGGCTTTAGCTTAAAGCTTGTCTCTGCTCCTGTGAGCATAGCACTATCAAGGTTGCGATAAAAGGCACATTGATTAGCACCCGCTGCATCACATAATACACCATCGATAGTAGTTCCGGGTTGAATGCCTGTAACGCTTGAAATTTTATTATTAAAATCTGTATAGAATCCGGTTAATATTAGCATAGCTGGTTCAGTATCAAGAATAGCGCTTAGCTCATAGCTCACACTCTGCTCGGGCTTTAGGTTTTTATTACCATAAGATGCCGTGGTTGTGTTATTGTTACCCCTATCGGTGCTTAACGTATAACCCTCATAGAGATAGCTAAGCTGTGGCACAAGCACCCCTGTGGCAATGCCAGCCTTAAAAGTAAGCCAATCGGTAGGATTGTAATTCACATAGAATCGAGGATTAGGGATAGCCTTAAAAATATCGCTGTAATTGTAGCGTAAGCCTAGAGTCGTGCTAAAGTATTGATTGATGAGATATTCACCCTCGGCAAAAAGGGCTACTTGATTCATATCTCTTCTAAAGCCATTGTTTTTAGTATAGAGCTGCTGCCATATATAATACACTCCACCATTAAAGATAAGGCTTCCTGCTCTACCAAAATCAAAATCATCAGTAAAGGTAGATTGAAAAATAAGGTCTCGATTGTATCGTCCATTCGCCCAATCTACGGTATTTCCTTTTGATGAACCTGGCCAAAGCCCACTACCCCAAGTGCTATTGGTATCAGCGTGAGAAGCCCATTGTGTTTGACTATATTGTATATAACTATTGATTTTACCCCAATCATAATCTGCGGTGTGGCTTAAAACATTATTGAATTTATAGAAATCTCTTACCGCAGTAATGCTGCTTGATGATGTTTTGAGGCTTCCTGTCCGTGCAAAGAATACTTCAGAATCTAAGTAGATATAATTATTTTTATTAGGCGTGAAGTTGAGCCGTCCTCCGGCATTCCATTGGGTATAGCCTGTAGCAGACCAATTATAATATGGATTGCTAAAATTTACGCTGCCATTATTGCCTGATGTATATGTGATAGGTGTATGGGGTCCCTTACCGGGTTCATAAAATGCATTTTGCCCACCCCATTTGTAGGCTCCACGAAGATTCAAAGAAAGCATTTCTTTTATAAGAGGGATATTCATATAGCCATTTATTCCATATTGAGGACCAAAGGTTTGAGGATGTTGGGAAAGTGTAGTCTCAAGCTGGATTCCCCCGCTAAATCTATCGCTATGTTTTTTAGTAATGATATTTATCACCCCACCCATCGCATCGCTTCCATAGATGATAGAAGCAGGTCCTCGAATAACCTCGATCCTCTCTATCATACTAGCAGGAGGCATAAAAGAAGTAAAGGTGCCATTAAAGCCATTAGCATCAAAGCCTTGAGCGACATTTTGTCGTTTGCCATCAATAAGGATAAGCGTATAAGCTGAGCCAAGCCCACGCATAGAAATGGTATTACCCCCTGTTTTTCCGGCTTCCACATACACACCCGGAATATCTTGCACCGCATCGCCTAGGTCTCTAATAGGGCGAGTGAGTATTTCCTCACGTGGGATAATGGCTATACTTGCCGGAGCATCTTTTATATCTTGCTCATAGCCTGAAGCACTTACCACAGAGCGCCCTAGATTAACCTTGCGGACATTTTCATCATCTACATTTTGACTTGATTCTTGGCTATGCCCCCCCCCCATTTGGTTATTTGCTGAATCTAGCGAATCTGCGATTGCAAAGCTACTTAGCAAACTTGCTACTAAGGTGCTATACGGAATAATTTTCATTGTTCCTCCTTGAAAATTTTAAGTGATACTATCATTTACAAACAATAATAAGAATGATTTGCAAATGAATAGCTGATAATAGCAAATGAAAACTAAAGTGAAAATTAAAAAGTGTGAGAAAAGTTATATTTTAATTATGAGTATAAAGGGGCTTTGGCAGAAAATACCTATAGATTCAAGGATTAAAGGAGGCGAAGGCGATATGAGAGCTTGTCTTTAAAGATTTGTTTTAAAATACAAGGAGTTCTCGTTTAAGTTTATTAAGTGCGTCAATTTGTGCCTTGAGCTTTTCTATTTCAACATCAATTTGTGCGAGTAAATCAAAACCAAGATGTTCGGGCATATCCTGTGAGCCGCGCTTAATCATAATATAATCTACAAGTGAGATTTTAGCGATATTGAGCAATATGGTAATATCATCGCGAATATCCTCAATATTTTTAAAAATTTCATCTATTTTTTCAAACATACTCTCCTCCTTATGAGACTATTTATGACTATTTTAGTCCCGCTGCAATCAAAGTATGTAAGTGTATAACACCTTGTATATGATTTTGCTTATCTGTGATGATAAGTAGTTGAATCTTGTTTGCCTCCATCATTTTGAGTGCGTCAAAGGCAAGAATATTTGGATTATCGCAAGTTTTTGGAGAGCGCGTAGCATATGCACTCACAGGAGCGTCAAGGCGAAAATCAGCATTCATCATCGCTCTGCGCAAATCCCCATCGCTTAAAATCCCCCATAGCGCATTATCTTGTGTGATTATGGCGTTGCCTAGTCGTTTTTCACTCATTATGATAATAGCTTGAGAGAGTGGCATATCAGGCGAGATAAGGGGCAGATTGTCTGTTTGCATTACATCTTTGAGTTTTACAAAGAGTTGTTTACCTAATGCACCGCCGGGGTGGAAAGAGGCGAAATCATTTGCCTTAAAATTGCGTCTTTTCATCAAACACACGGCTAGGGCGTCACCAAGTGCGAGGGTGAGCGTTGTAGAACTCGTAGGGGCGATATTAAGCGGACAGGCTTCCTTTTCTATACTAATGTCTAAAAAATAATCACCCATCGCGGATAAAGGAGAGTTTTTATCCTTGCTCATCGTGATGATAGGATTCCCCAAACGTTTGATATGCGGAATGATGTTGAGTAATTCCTCACTTTTGCCACTATAACTAATCGCAAGGATAATATCATCTTTTTGCACTAAGCCTAAATCCCCGTGCATAGCCTCTGTGGGGTGCATAAATACACTTGGCGTGCCTGTGCTAGAAAGCGTGGCAGAGATTTTCGTGCCGATAAGCCCACTTTTGCCCACCCCACATACGATAAGCTTTCCTTTAGAGTGGATAATCCTCTCTATAATCGCGCTTAATTCCTCCTCATCAAGTCGCTTTGCAGCATCAAGTAAACTTTTAGATTCTATACTCAGGACATCTTTTGCAATGAGGGTGTAATTTAGCTTTGCCATAGCGCACCTACACGACATAAATCATTGGCACGATGGTAGGATATTTTTTGACTTTCTTAAAAATATGCCGTTTAAAAAGGGTATGCACCTCATTTTCGAGATTCTTTGCATTAAATCCCTCTGCCTTAAAGTTTTTTACCATAAATTCTAGGGTCTCATTCATTTCCTTTTCAAAGCCCTTATCCTCTTTATCTGCTACAAGTCCATAGCTTGAAATTTTGGTCTCTAAAATTTTGCGCTCTTTGCTTATCTTTGCAGAAATAATCACAATGCCATCACTGGCTAGGGCTTGGCGGTCAAGCACGACATCATTTTCAATTTGACGATTGATTTGATTATCAATAAATGTTTTACCATTTTTGACACTGCGCACCTTTTTCATATAGTTAGGATTCACTTCGATTTGGTCGCCATCTTCCATAAGGTAGATATTTTTTTCGAGCACACCACAGGCGATAGCGGTTTGCTTGTGTTTAGCGATGTGATTGTATTCGCCGTGCACGGGGAGGAAAAACTTAGGCTTAATGAGCCTTAGCATAAGCTTTTGTTCTTCTTGTGCGGCGTGTCCGCTTACGTGAATCTCGCTAAAGTCTTGATATGCTACTCTTGCCCCAGCTTTAAGGAGGAAGTTAAGCACGGTTGAGACAGAGCCTTCATTGCCCGGAATTGCCTTAGCAGAGATAATAACCATATCGCTTGGCTTAATTTTGATATGGCGATGTTCATCAGTTGCCATACGATAGAGTGCGCTCATTGTTTCACCTTGAGAGCCTGTCGTTACGATGAGCACCTCTTCATCGGGATATTTTGCTACTTCGTGCGCTTCGATAAAAATATTTTGAGGTAGCTCGATATAGCCTAGCTCACGGGCGATTTCAAGATTCTTTTCCATAGAGCGCCCGATGACTGCGACTTTGCGATTAAATTTCAATCCATAGGCGATAGCCTGATATACGCGGTGAATATTAGAGGAGAATGTGCTCATAATCACACGCCCTTTAGCTTCTTTAAAAAGTGTTTCAAATGTCGGTCCTACGCTCGCTTCGCTTGGTGTCGTGCCGCTGCGATGGGAATTTGTAGAATCGCTTAGCAAAAGCATAACGCCCTCTTCTCCATAATGGGCTAAACGATGCAAATCTGTGGGGAGATTATCAATAGGTGTGTGGTCGATTTTAAAATCTCCTGTGTGTAGGATTACCCCTGCTTCGGTACGTATAGCAAGGGCGGAGGCATCAATCACAGAATGCGTGATATTAATCCATTCTACTTCAAATGCGCCGATTTTAATGGGTTTGCGCTTTTCTACGATTTTGAAAAAAGAGCGGCATTTGCTTAATCCGTGTTCATCAAACTTGCTGCCTATCATACCAAGCGGTAGAGGTGTGCCATAAATGGGGAATTGCAGGAGTTTAAAGAGATAAGGCACAGCCCCGATATGATCTTCGTGTGCGTGGGTGATGATAACACCGGCGATTTTGTCTTTAATCGCAAAGAGATAGCTAAAATCAGGGATGAGGATATCCACGCCGTGCATATCTTCATTAGGAAAGCTCATACCCACATCAATGACAATGGCAGAATCAGGCGTTTCAATCACGGTGATATTCCCGCCAATCTCGCCCAATCCACCCAGAGGTGTAATGCGCACACTTGCCTTTGTGTTGAGATTTAGTTTGCTATGAGGATTGAGGCTTTGACGTTGGATTCTCGTATTTGCCTCTACGCCTCTTTTAAGATCTTTATGTAGTCCTAGATTGCCTTTTTCGTTTGCATTTTGCACTTCTCTAATGCCATCTTTTGGCTCATTGTGAGATGAATTTTTGTTTTGATTTTGAGTCATAGGATTTTTGCCCTGCCATTTGCGTTTTTCAAATGATTTTTGCCCCTGCTCGTTATTATTTTGAGAGTTGCCTTGTCTGTTTTGATAGGGTTTTGCTTTACGCGTGTCCTTTGGTGTATGTGGAGTAGATTCTGTATGAGAAAAAGCAGTCATATCATCGGCTTGTTCTTGAGGGGTCTTTTTTTTGAATCTTTCTGCAAATGATTTAAATTTGCTTGTTTGGTTATTTTGTTCCTGTGGTGTGTTCTTGTCTTCCATTGTTGTGTCCTTTTTTAAGAATTTCTAAAATGTGGTGAAAACTTTTTGTCTTTACTTCGTGTGGTCGTGCATTGAACGGCACACAGGCAGATTCTAAAGCCTTTTCTAAGAGCTTTTTATCAAAAGCAGTAGAGAGGTTTTTAAGAAGCGTCTTACGTGGTGCGTGAAATGCAGATTTTAAAAAAGATTCTAAATCATAGAGGGAAAAGGCTTCAAATGTTTGAAGGTGATGTTTATGTATCACAAAAACAGATGAGGTTACCTTTGGTATAGGAGAAAAGGCACTATTTGGCACATCAAAAAGCATTTGTGTCTCGCCTAAAGTTTGTGTTAAAACACTTAAGGCGCAAAATGCACTTTCTCCGCTTAAGGCGCAAAATTTTTGTGCTACTTCCTTTTGTGTCATTACAAGTAAAGCACGACAGAATCTATCGCGCAAAAGTCGCACAATAATATGTGTGGCAATATAATAAGGCAGATTAGAGACCACCTTATATTCCTGCTCATAAAGCCATTGTTGTTCTTGGTGGAGATTCAAAACATTTTCATAAATGATTTTTAATCGTCCACTTTGAATATGACTAGAAAATTTTTTATCAAGTAAAGAACATAAGTCTAAATCGACTTCATAGGCTATCAAGGGTTCTATTTTCAATAGCTCTTGTGTCAAATCACCCAAGCCAATCCCAATTTCTATACATTGGATAGGGAGTGTGGGAGTGGATTGGATAATCTTATGGAGATAGTGAGAATCTTGCAGAAAATTCTGCCCAAAATGTTTTTTTGCTCGGTATGTTGCCACTATCTTACCCTTTATTTCAGCAGCATTATAACCTAAAGTATGCAAATATTTTGTATTTGTAAAGAGTATTTAGCTATCATAACGTTAAGAAATCTACATATTTACACAATGTTTTTGCCTATATTGTAGGGGGCAATATCTAAATGTTTAAAATATAAAGGAGCAAAATAATGAGTTTAGCAAAACGGATTATCCCCTGCCTTGATGTTTGCAATGGAGCAGTGGTAAAGGGTGTAAATTTCGTAGGATTGCAAAATGCGGGGAATCCTGTGGAGATTGCTAAACGTTATAATGATGAGGGTGCAGATGAGATAGTGCTACTTGATATTACGGCAAGTTATGAGCAGCGAGGCACGATGATAGAGATTGTAAAAAATATTGCTAGAGAAATCTTTATACCCTTTAGCGTGGGTGGAGGAATACGTTCTTTAGAGGATATGTCTGCCTTACTTAATGCGGGGTGTGATAAGATTAGTATTAATAGCGCAGCGATTAAGAATCCACAGCTGATTGATGAGGGTGCAAAGCGATTTGGCTCACAATGTACTGTCGTGGCTATTGATGCGAAGATGATAGCCCCGCATTTATGGCATATTTATATCAATGGTGGGCGAGTAGATACGGGGAAAGATATGGTAGAATGGGTAAAAGAAGTGTGTGATAGAGGTGCGGGAGAAATCTTGCTTACAAGTATGGACACTGATGGTACAAAAAATGGCTATGATAAAGCGATGATAGAATCTTTAGCTTCTTGTGTGAATGTGCCTATTATCGCAAGTGGAGGTGCGGGGAAAATGGAGGATTTTGCCAATGCGTTTATATATGGAGCTGATGCGGCATTAGCAGCGAGTGTGTTTCATTATGGAGAGATTGAAATCAATGCCTTGAAACATTATCTGCAGCAAAAGGGTATTTCGGTGAGAATCTAGTGTGTTTAAAATATGGGGAATGGTAGGCGTGTAAATGATAGTATGTGCGGGTAATGGAGAGTATTTTGCCTTTGCAAAGTCCATAGGCATAGGGCTATGTGAGAGCACCATAGGACTAATGCAAATATGTATGAGGGAATGTATAGATAGTATAGTTTTTGTAGGGAGTGCGGGGGCATATAGTAAAGACATCAATATAGGGGATGTATGTATTGCTGATAGCGCGACACAAATTGAAATCGCATTTTTAGATGGGAAGGCTTATACGCCTTTGGATAATCATATTGAAAGTAATACATTGGGCGAAAATGATTATGTTTCACGTGAAACGCTTAATAGATATAAAAAAGTGATAGTGAATAGTTCTAATTATATTACAACCGATGGACATATTGCTTTAGCTTTTGCAAATGCAGGTATTGCCCTAGAAAATATGGAATTCTTTGCAGTAATGAGAGTGGCGCAATATTTTGAGATTCCGTGTGTGGGTGTATTTGCTGTGAGTAACTATTGTCATCAAAACGCACATAAGGAGTTTATGCAAAATCACAATACGATAAAGCAAAAGTTGCTCGAGCATTCATCATTTATAGAGAATCTTTCTCTTGCATTGGGAAATAAAACAAAAGGTAAACATATATGAAAAGCCTAGATACCAATCCTAGTCTTTATAGCTATACATTAGAGGAGTTATCTGCGCTCATCTCTCCATCATTTCGTGCAAAGCAAATATATCATTGGCTTTATCATCGATATGAAAATGATATATGGCGTATGGATAATATCTCAAAAGTTACACAGCAGTTTTTGCAATCACACTTTGCACTCTCACAGATTCAACCCATACGTGTAGAATGCAGTCGCGATGGGAGTAAGAAGTATCTTTTTGCTACCAAAGATGGACATACTTTTGAATCTGTGTTAATACAAATGCGTGAAAAGCGGAAAAAGGGTGAAGTGTGTGAGAGTGAAAAATGGACGATGTGTCTTTCAAGCCAAATTGGCTGCAAAATTGGCTGTGTATTTTGTTCCACAGCAAAAGGTGGCTTCGTGCGGAACCTTGATGCAAGTGAGATAGTCGAGCAGGTCGTAATGATGAAAAGGGATAATCATATTCCCGCACATAAAAGTGTAAATATCGTCTATATGGGTATGGGTGAGCCGCTTGATAATTTAAAAAATGTCGCACAGGCTATTAAGATTCTCAGTGAATCTCAAGGGTTAAGTATTTCCGCGAGACGACAAACAATTTCTACAAGTGGTATTGCGCCTAAGATTAAGGCATTGGGGGAGCTGAATCTTGGAGTGCAGTTAGCTATCTCTCTGCACGCTGTCGATGATGAGCTACGCTCAAAGCTTATGCCTATCAATAAAGCCTATAATATCGCTGATGTGCTAGAGCAGGTGCGGCAGTTTCCTATCGATACCCGAAAAAGAGTGATGTTTGAATATCTTATGATTAAAGATGTGAATGATGATATAAGAAGCGCGAAAAAATTGCTTTCTTTGCTTAATGGCATTAAGGCAAAAGTCAATCTTATTTTGTTTAATTCTCATAGTGGCAGTGCGTTTGAACGTCCGCAAATAAATGATGTTAAGGCTTTTGCAGATTTTTTAGTGCAGAGAGGATTACTCTGCACGATACGAGAATCTAGGGGTGTGGATATTAGCGCAGCATGTGGGCAGCTACGTGAAAAAGTAGCACAAGAAAATACAAATACTACATAGCTTATACCAAGCCTTAGAGAACTAACTTGATGAATGCAAAGCGGTTATAAGTTAACCTTCAGGCATTTTGTGTGGGGCTATGCTCCACTAAACAAGACTTTGCAGCACTTTAGTGCAACAGCAAAGTCGTAATGTTTCACAGGAAACATTATACAAGTAAAGCAAATATAGAGATTAAAGACGATTTATAGAGGTTTGATGTTTCTATTATAGAATGAAATTAAAAGGAGCGCGAAATGACAGAGCTAGATATGGTGCTTATAGTATTTTTGGCAGCCGTTGTGTTTATAGGAGTAGTGTCATTTTGGTATTTTGCAAAGGATAGAGAATGAGTGAGCAAAGTCATATACATAATAAAAGTCAAGATATGCTCGTGCATATTTGCTGTTCTGTGGATAGCCATTATTTTTTAAGTGAGTTGCAAAAGATATATCCGCAAAGCAGAATGATAGGATATTTTTATAATCCAAATATCCATCCCAAAGAAGAATATGATTTACGATTGCTTGATGTAAAGAGGAGTTGTAATATGTTGGGGGTCGAACTCATAGAGGGAGAATATGAAAGCAAAAAGTGGTTTGCAGATGTAAAGGGATTAGAAGAAGCACCTGAAAAAGGTGAGCGATGTGTCAAGTGTTTTGATATGCGTTTAGAAAAAACAGCACAAGTGGCAGCAAAAATGTCTATCAAGTCTTTTACCTCAACATTGCTTTCTAGTCCGCTTAAGGAACAGAAGATTCTTTTTGCGGAGGGTGATGAGATAGCCCTAGCTTATAATTTGGATTTTATAAAGGTTGATGTGCGGAGCAATGGAGGCACACAAGCTCAAAGCGAATTGGCAAACAAAGATAAGCTTTATAAGCAAACCTATTGTGGCTGTCAGTTTGCTCTCAACAAACAAAGGGAGAAGCAAAGGCAGATTCCATTAGAATTGATGAGTAATATCGGTAAGCAAATTATGCCCGGAAGCAATGAGCAACGCAAACTTATATTCGAAATACGTGATAAGTGTGAGAGTGAAGGGAGGGAATATGCCCTTTATAAACGCTCAAAGATCCTATGGCGCAATTTGCGTAGTGTGTGTATGGATAATGGCGAAGCGATAAATTCTTATGTGATAACACATTCAAAAAGCAAAAATATGGTAAAAACATCAAGTATTACATATGTGAGAGAGTCTATCAAAGATATAGAATCTCAAATGCAAAGTGTAGAAATAGGCTATGCAAAACACGATGATAGCGTGTTTATCAGCATTGATGATATAAATTTACTGCTAAAGACACATTATAAAGATACACAAGAAATGGTATACAATCCTCCTGCTTATGAATGTGAACTATTGCTACGTGCGGCATTATGCGGGGCTGATAGTCTTAATCCCATCATTGTTTTGGATAAATGTATCAAGTATTCTCTTAGAGTCTTTATTGATGCGTATTTTCAAGAGAGCAGTGTGTTTGCTATCACTACATATTAAGATTTTTTGGTAAAATGTTATATTTGTTTAAAAGGAGTTGAGACTTATGCAAGAGCCGATTATGAATATAGAAAAAATCCGTCAGATTCTCCCGCATCGTTATCCTATGTTGCTTGTGGATAGAGTGATAGAGCTAAGAGCCAACAGCAATAATAAAGAACCAGATGGCTATATCAAGGCATATAAAAATGTAACGATTAATGAGGAGATATTTTTGGGGCATTTTCCCCATAAGCCTATTTATCCGGGTGTTATGCAAATTGAGGGTATGGCACAAGCGGGTGGTTTGTTGGCATTTGTCAGTATGTTTGGCGATGATATTACACAGGCAGAAAACAAAATTGTGTATTTTATGACGATTGATAATGTCAAATTCCGCATACCTGTCGTGCCCGGTGATAGGCTTTTATATGAATTAAGAGTGCTTAAGCATAAGGGTAGTGTATGGCAGCTGGGTGCACAGGCGTTTGTAGACGATAAGATTGTATCTGAAGCAGAACTTAAGGCAATGATTGCCGATGCAGATTCTAAAAGTTAAGTTTAGGAATTGGGTATGATAGGAAAAACAAGTATTATCAAAGATGGTGCGCAAATAGGGCAAAATGTCCAAATTGGAGAATTTTGTATTATTGATGAAAATGTAAAAATCGGCGATGATTGCATTATAGGAAATTATGTGCATATTAGTGGTTATACAACATTGGGTAGGGGTAATAAGGTATTTAATAATGCAGCTGTGGGCGTGCCACCACAAGATTTAAAGTATGCAGGCGAAAAGACAGAGCTTATTATTGGAGATGAAAATCTCATTCGTGAATTTACTACTTTAAATCCGGGCACAGCAGGAGGGCGAGGCAAAACCATCATCGGCGATAGAAACTTATTTATGGCATACACTCACGTGGCGCACGATTGCATTGTAGGAAGTGATTGCGTATTGGCTAATAATGCTACGCTTGGTGGACACGTAGAGCTTGGTGATTACGTAAATATCGGCGGTTTGACACCTTTGCATCAATTTGTCAAAGTCGGTAGTGGCTGTATGATAGGTGGAGGCTCTGTCTTGGTGCAAGATTTACCTCCATATTGCCTTGCAGAAGGTAATAGAGCCTATATTAGGGGATTAAATAAACATCGTATGCGCAAACTTTTTTCCCGTGAAGAGATTGATGAGATAAGCCATATATATAAGTTTCTATTCTCGCGTAACGCACCTATACGTGAACTTGCTCAAGCACAGCTTGAATCAAATCCAAGCCATACGATACGTTATATTTGTGAGTTTATCCTCTCAAGCACACGTGGAATCCCCTTTAGAGGAGCAAATAATGGATAATGCCAATAAAAAAGAATGCAGTTTTTGTAAGGCAAAAGAAAGCTCTTATAATCCCCTTATAGCTGGAAGCACACCCGGTGTGTATATTTGTAGAAATTGTATTAGTGTTATTTATAAAACGCTTACGGGCTATATGAAGCACGATAAAGAGGAGAGTGATGAGGAAGAGCCTATGCTTATGAATACCCCCTCTCCTAAAGAGCTCAAAGCACAACTTGATGAATATGTGATAGGGCAAGATGAGGCAAAACGTGTGTTTTCCGTAGCTGTCTATAATCATCATAAGCGCATTATCAAAGGAGAGGAGCAAGTAAGTGAGAATTTACGCGATGTGGAGCTTTCTAAATCTAATATTTTACTTATTGGTCCCACAGGTAGCGGTAAAACACTTATGGCACAGACTTTAGCAAGATTCTTAGATATCCCTATTGCTATTTCTGATGCTACAAGTCTCACAGAAGCAGGATATGTGGGTGAAGATGTAGAGAATATCCTCACGCGGCTTCTTCAGGCGGCGAATGGTGATGTAAAAAAGGCACAAAAAGGTATAGTGTTTATTGATGAGATTGATAAAATCTCACGTCTTTCGGAAAATCGCTCTATTACTCGTGATGTATCTGGTGAGGGTGTGCAACAGGCACTATTAAAGATTATTGAGGGTAGCTTAGTGAATATCCCCCCCAAGGGCGGGAGGAAGCACCCCAATCAAGACTTTGTGCAAATTGATACAAGCGATATTCTTTTTGTGTGCGGAGGAGCATTTGATGGTTTGAGCGATATTATTAAAAGACGTTTGGGTGGCAATGTACTTGGATTCCACGGGGAGAAAAAAGGAAAGAGTGAGGAGAATGCGTTGCTTGAGTTTGTAGAGCCTGATGATTTAATTGCTTATGGGCTTATTCCTGAACTTATTGGTAGGCTTCATATGATTACCACACTTGCCCCCATCAGCAAAGAAGCAATGATGCAGATTCTCACTCAGCCCAAGAATGCGCTTATTAAACAATATCAAAAAATATTTGAGATTGATGGAGCGTATTTGCATTTTGAAAAGGGTGCGATTGAGGCTATTGCAGAGCTTGCTATTGCTCGCAAAACGGGTGCAAGAGGTTTAAGGTCGATTATGGAGGAAGCAATGATTGATTTGATGTATGATTTGCCTGAGCTTGAAGGATATGAAATTACGATTACAAAAGAATGTATTGCTCATAAAGAAAAACCTTTTTTGCTTAAAAAAAGAAAAATATACAAAAAAGAGCCTAATTTAAGACAAAACAAAGGTTTGGCAAAGGATTAGAATGTATAATTTACAATTTATTTTGCATTTTTAAGGAGCTTTTATGCTGATGGATAGACTCATTGGGACTTTTTCCAAAGATGTTGCGATAGATTTGGGGACAGCAAATACTTTGGTTTTGGTTAAAGGAGAGGGTATCATCATCAATGAGCCTTCCGTAGTCGCTGTGCAGGCTGATAGATTCAGCACGGGCAAGATTCTTGCTGTGGGCAAAGAAGCTAAAGATATGCTTGGAAAAACCCCTGATGGCATTCAAGCTATTCGCCCAATGAAAGATGGTGTAATTGCTGATTTTGATATGACTGAAAAAATGATACGTTATTTTATTGAGAAGGCTCATAAACGTAAAACGCTTGTTCGTCCTCGCATTATGGTGTGTGTGCCTTATGGGCTAACAGGTGTGGAGAAGAAGGCTGTTAAAGAATCTGCAATGAGTGCAGGGGCAAGAGAAGTGTTTTTGATAGAAGAGCCTATGGCAGCAGCTATTGGGGCGGGACTGCAGATTCAAGAATCTAAGGGAAATTTGGTCATTGATATTGGTGGCGGGACGACAGAAATTGGTGTGATTTCTTTAGGTGGATTAGTCATTAGTAAGTCTATCAAGGTGGCTGGAGATAAACTCGATGTAGCTATTATGGACTATGTGAGGAAGAAATTTAATCTCCTCATAGGTGAGCGCACAGGAGAAGAGATTAAAATTCAAATTGGTTCAGCCTCTCCTATGGAAAAGCCTCTTGTTATGCAGGTGCGTGGGCGCGACCAAGTGAGTGGGTTGCTTAACACCATTGAGCTTACGAGTGAAGACGTGCGTGAAGCGATGAAGGATCAATTACGTGAGATAAGCAATGCTCTTAAATCTGTGCTTGAATCTATGCCCCCAGATTTAGCAGGGGATATTGTAGAAAATGGCATTGTGCTTACAGGCGGTGGGGCATTAATTCGTGGGCTTGATAAATATCTCTCAGATATTGTGAGGCTACCTGTTTATGTGGGTGAAGAGCCACTTTTGTGCGTGGCAAGAGGCACGGGTAAGGCAATGGAAGACCTAGATTTACTCAATCAACTTGCTTTTGATTAGAGAGAATTATGCGATATAAAATCCTTATTTTTGGGATTGTTTTTTTTATATGTATTTTGGTTTTGATGGAAGTAGATAAATCCATTCAGGCAAAGATTCTAGGAGTAAGCGATTATGTTAAGGCATTTTTCTTAGATTCTAAAGAAAGTATGGAAAATGCTCGCAACAAATACTTTGATCAGGCTAAACAAATAGAGATGCTAAGTGCAAAAGTGGCAGAGTATGATAGGCTGCTACTTGAAAAACAGATACTTAAAGATGATAATGCTAAATTACGTAATCTCATAGGCAGGGGTGGGATTACACATAGTGGTAGTGAGATTCATCAGGCACGTATCATTTCGTTTGCGACATTGGGAGAACGTAATAGAGTGTGGCTTGATACAGATTTGAGCGAATATCGACAGAATGAAAAGATTGAGGATAGAATCTTTGGCATTGTTAAAGACAATGTTGCTTTTGGGGTAGCAGTAGTGCAAAATGGACGATTAGAGGGGTTTTTAAATGGCAATGAAAATTGTCATTATGATGTGTATATTGGGGAACATAAGGCTATGGGTATTGTGTCTGGCTCTCATAAGGGCAAAATGCTCATTGATTATATCCCTGATTGGATCGAAATACGTAAAGGGGATAAGGTCTTTACAAGCGGACTTGATGGTATCTTTTTAGAAAATATTCCTGTGGGCGTGGTGGAAAATGTGCGGGAGAATTATGGCTATTTAAGTGCTGATATAGTGCCTTATGCAAATACAGGAGAACTTGGGTATGTGTGGATTATCGATAGAGAAACACCACAAATAAGCCATACTTTTACACAAGAAGAATAATTTCTATATGCAACAAATTCAAAGCTTCTCCCAGCATTTTTATGAGCAATACGATAGAATCTCATCTTTTTTTCATATTTTTATAAATGCTCTTCGTTCTCCTCATTCTCAAACCCAATTAAAAGAACTTATCAAAGAACTTCGTGCAATTAAGACAAATGACATTGTATTGTTGCAATCCAAGCCTGATGGCAATGCGCTTTTAGTAGAGATTATTACGATTTTGCGGGAGAAAATCTATGCATTATTTTGTGATGGGCATATTTGCGGCACTGAGTATTTTTATATGTTGCTTTTTGTTGCACATTCCCCAGAGGGTTATGTAGAGGTGGATAGACGTTTTGAATCTTTTCTCTCTCTCGCACAAGAAAACCTTTTCTCACAGGGAAATAGCGATACGGAAAATGTCCTATTTATCGAGCTTTATATTCTCTCAAAAGCTTTGATGAATATGTGCGATTTTGAACATCTTGTGCGCGAATATATTATGCTTATCGCTCTTGTAGATATTAACCTTTCTGCAAGCTTGGCACACACCCAATTTATCGTAGATTTTTTTGAAAATCTAGATGTGAGTATGCCTACACTTTTATCATCGCTTAAAACACTTCAAGAGAGGCAAACTTACCTTTCTTATCCACCCTTAGCGCGGCGAAGCATTTTGAATTGGCAGATTCACTGCTTTTGGAATGTTTCACATTTTTTTAATCACCATTTGTGGCTTGAGCTTTATCCGCTATGGCGGGATATATTTTATGCTTTGCTTGAAGGAGGCGATATTGCGGGGATTGATGAGGCGATGTATATGCAGTTTTTTATTTATCATATGTGCGGCAATAACTTTCATCATCAAGCCCAATGGCGTAATTTTTGTGCGGAAATCGATAGTGTAGCAATCAAGTATTATGAGGCTTTTTCTCGCACACAGGGTATTTATGGTGTGAGTAAGATTCACGATAATAAAAGTGGTAAAAAGTGCATAGGCTTTTTGCGCGATAGATTAGTAGGAAATTCTCCCTATAAGGTAGAATACAGCCTTTTAAGCAATCTTTTAGGCGATGAAGACTTTAGGCAAGAATATGAAGTTAAAATCTACACGATGAAGCTATTTGAAAAAAGCGTTGATGATATAAATGTTATCCGCTATTATGAGGCACTTGGCATAGAGGTGGTAGATGTCGTCTCTCCATTGAATACCAAGGGATTCTATAACTCGCATTTGCAGAAAGCCCTCGCGCTCAAAAGTGCCATAAATCGCGATAATGTCTGCATTCTCATTAGCCCAAATAATGGCTATGGCATAAGTGATTTTATCTTCGCCTCGCGTAGTGCACCATTGCAAATATATTATTCACACGGCAATTTTGTCTATGACCTCCCTTGTATTGATGTGAAAATGACACATATCTGCCAAAATAAGCGACATATCCAGCACGAGGGATATGATTTCTATGGCGTGCCTGTGAAAATGCTAGAGCGATTCTATAATCCGCCCTTAAGTGCAGAATCTCAGCAAGAGATGCAATCCTTACGTGCTACATTCCCCCAAAATGCTATTATCTTAGGGACAATCGGGCGTTTAATGAAGCTCCACTCAACTGAATATTGGCAATGTGTGGTGGAGATTATGCGCTTCTTTCCACAAAGTATTTATCTTGCGTGTGGGGGTGGAAATAGCACATTGATTAGCGAGTGCATTATGAACGTGTTTGAATCCACACAAGAGGGCAAGGATTTCTTAAAACGTGTGTATTTTATGGGATATGTTGATAGTGGAATCTATGGGCATATCATCGATATATGGCTTGATAGCTTCCCGCTAGAGCAGGGTGAAAGCCGCATTGAATACACTGCAAAAGGCGGCTTAAGCCTTATGATGAGCAAGCAGGATGAACTAACGCGTAAGCAACATCTCTTAGCAATCGTGCAAAAATGGCAGCAGATACCCCATAGTGATGGCTCACATAAAACAGATGCAGAATGTGAAAATGCCCTTAAAATACTTGATGAAGCCCATTTGCCACTTATTGCCTTTTCACAAGATGAGTATATAAGCAAAGCAAAAGATTTGCTTCAGCTCTACGCACAGGGTGATACAGAGGCTATTAATGCCTTTAAAGAGGCAGTCGCATACGCAAGAAAAATAACTGATGAGATAAAATTATATGAGGGTATTAATGCCTTTAAAGATATTATGGCTTTAAAACCTCAAAATACCCTCTAAAATCAATAGAAATTGATTGGGGGTATTTCCTAAAAATATGTGTTATCATAATAAATAAACATCAAAGGAGCAATGATGAGTGATGAATTTTAATGGCGTAAATTTGGATTGGCTTTTACTGAAGGGAATTTAAAAAGGGTATAGAAATTGAGAGATTAAGTGCAGAGGGCGAATATGTTGATTTCATACAAGAAAAGTGTAACACTTCAACACTATATGCTATTTATGATTGGGACATAATGAAAAGGTTGATGGAAATAAGCCTCGCAAAGAAATCTGCCTTGTCTTAGAATCTCATAGTATGATGTTATGCTGCAAGGCAAGATATAAGATTTTAAAGGTCTTTAGGGTGGTAAATAAGTTAAGCGGTGATGTAAAAATATTGCTTATGCTACACAACTTATTTGTGAATAAAAAGTCTTTACTCACCTTGAGGATTCTAATGATGAAGCATTAGATAATGCACAAATATTAATTAACACCTTAAAAAGGGCGTTTGATGAGTGGGAGAAAGAACAAAAAGAGCTCTAGTATTATGGAGCAAGCAGAACCCAAAGAGAATATTCACAAAGTGATACAAAAGGCAAAGATTGAGGAGATAGCCAAGGCAAAAGAGCTTATTGTCCCAAACACTATTCTTAGGGTGTAAGAAACCTCGCAAGTGCTGCAATATGTGTTTTCTTATGCGATAAGTTTTATTTATATAAGCCTCCCGTGGATTGGGCAAGCAGGACTTATTCCCTACGAGGAATATATTAAATTCGCCTTCAATAGAGATGTAAAAATTTTTCTCAAATGTGGTCGTGATGATACTGGGCGAGGGATAATCAATCGAGTATTGATGAGCTGCAACATTATTCAAATTTTTACAATCTAAAATGCTCTTATGGGACAATGAAGGCATACAATGATCTATGATAGGGAGTTACAATTTTCTTTCATTTTATCCTAGAGAGGAGACAATGATAATTACAGATAGTGCCTCCGCTGTGGAAAAGTGCAAAAAGTATATCGCAAAAAATTTTTAGGAACAAGTTTTTCAAAAAAGCAAGATAATGCAAAGGATAACTAAGGACAAATAAATGATGCAGCGTATTTTAATCCTAGCAGCAGCCAATATAGCTACTTGTCCGCGTGCTATGGCAATGATAAGAGATACTTAAAGATGATTATGAGCTGAATGTGATGGGGATTGATAATGATGATGGCAGCAAGATGTCACCTGTGATAATTAAAGATGCTGTGCAGAGGGAAATTAGCATTAAAAGCTTTAGTTATTCAGCTTATAAAAGGCGCACCAAATGGGAGGAGTTTAAGTTTTATTGCAATGTCGCCCTTCAAAGATGAGACAAACTTAGCTTCATACACAATCGATTAGCGATTACGAGCATTTGCAGCATTATTGCTATGATATGGTGTGCCACGACCTTTTGCTTTTACCTGTGCTATTTACGGGATTAGAGTGGAGCGAGCGCATACATAAAGATGGGGTAAGGCATACAACAAGAGTCATTTTTGACACACAAGAGTTTTATCCATTGCAAAACACAAGCTCTTTGTGTTGGCGAGTGCTTTTCAAACGCTTCAATAGTTATCTTTATGCTACCTATATGCCTAAAGCAGATAGAGTCTTTGCCGCTTCTTCTGCCTTTTGTGAGATGTATAAAAAGCATTTTGAGATTAATGCTCATCCTTTAATGCCCCTGCCACCTTTTTATAATCTTACGCCTAGGGCAGTGAATGCAGAATGTATAAAGATTCTCTACCACAGCGCACTTAATCAAAATTGCGGTATTGATGAGGTGATAGAGCTATGTCAATGGCTTGATGAATGATTTTGCATAGATTTTATTTTTGTCGGGTGGGGGCAGAGGGTATTCCGCACTAAGATAGAATCCCGCATACAAGCCCTGCAATCCCAAGGCAAACATATTAGAATCTTATCTCCACTACCACTTAATCAAATTGTGCCTTTTGGCAATTCCTATGATATAGGGTTTATCTATGTCTCCCCGCATAATTACAACCCCCGCTCCACTTTGTCTAATAAATTTTTGAATACATCCAATCACGTTTAGCCTTGCTTATGCCCCTTTAGTGCAGATGATGGCTCTTGGTGAGAAATATCATAATGTGATTATAACGCGTGATTTTGCTATCCGCTCTTTGACTGATGCGCTTAATGCTCTAAGCTGTGAGGATATTATGCGATATAAGCAAAACTCCCACAAAGCTGCACAGGAATATAACCTATCGCATAATATATCCATTGTGCGCGAGAGTGTAAAGGCACTTTTAGAAAATAAACGCTAGAATCACACATCTTAAAGAAAAATGTTTGCAGTTTTGCTGCACAAATTCATTATTGTATATATCAATTCGAGGGTATAAATATGTGGCATATAATGTTTTTCATACTTTCTATAAGCTTCATTACGATGAGTGGCTGCCTCGAAGCAGACATAAAAAACGCACTAGGAGGCTATCAAACTATGGATTACTTTGAGCGGCAGTTTGAGGGTAATGCTAATATGGGATTGCCAAAATCCGCTACATCCCCGACTATGAAGCCCATCCCTTAATTAATGGTAAGAAAATCTCAAATCATTATCTAAAGCTCAGGATGTGGTGGGGTTTATCCCTAACCCTAAAACAAACACTTAGCACACTCCTATTTCAATAGAATCTTTAAGATTCTCTCATTGCGTAGGGCCGCATTTTGTGCCAATAGATGTGCTTTCACAATAAAAACTCCTACCATTGCAAGAAATACGATAGGTATAGCCTTCAGCAGGATAGAAAGTATGCTTTTTGTTGCTGATTTGTGTTTCATTTGGCGGACAGCCCGTAGCTGCTGCACTTTTATGCTTAAGGCTGCTGCTCGTGGCACAACCCATACTTAAAATCCCCACAAGCCCTACAATACCAATGTAGCAGAACATTCTCATATAATCCTCCTTAAAATAAGAATGATTATATTATACTTTTTATTTTTTGTTTGTAAATAATATACTCATATATATTCCACTACCGCACCACACGGCAATTGCCATTGCTAATGCTAACAAAATGGGTGTGTTTGCTTCAAATGCCCCAACAAGAAATGACATAATACCCGCCAAGGTAAATTGTATTGTCCCTAGCACAGCACTTGCCGTGCCTGAATATGCCTTAAATCGCGCCATTGCTAAAGTCGTAAGGTTAGGCAGTAAGAATCCTAGTGAAGAAAGCGTCGCAAAAAGTGCCATTTCAAACAATATAAAATCCCCTATCATTCCTGCACCTATCAATATACAAGCAAACACACTCATAGCCACAAACGCCTTTTTTAATATATATTCAGGTGAAGTTTTAAGCACAATCTTTGCATTAAGCGTAGAGCATATCATCAACCCTAGGGCATTAAGTGCAAAAATGAGGCTATAAATATTTTTATCTGATGCAAAAACATTCATAAATACAAATGATGAACCCGTAATATAGGCAAATAATGCCCCCATAGCAAATGCCCCTGAAAGCACATAGACCATAAAGATTTTATCGCTTAAAATGAGTTTGTAATGCTTGATGATTTCGTGGTGAGAAAAGGGCGTTTTAGTCTTAGGGGCAGATTCTTTAAGGACAAAGATGATGAGTATATACAGCACTATGCCTAAGCTAAAAAGTGTCAAAAAGATACTATACCATTCAAAAAACCCAAGTAATATAGACCCAAGCGCAGGGGCGAGCATAGGTGCGAGCGAGGAAATTACCATCATCAACGCAAACACACTTGCAGCATCTTTGAGTGCAAACCTATCATTGACTATTGCACGAGCTATCACCACTCCCGCGCAGCCACCTAAAGCTTCAAAAAATCTTAGCACAATGAAGGCATAAATAGAATCTACCAGCACACAGCCAATACTTGAAGTGATAAATAGCACCAACCCCGCATACAAGGGTTTTTTGCGCCCAAAGGCATCGCTTAGTGGTCCATATATCAACTGCCCAAAAGCAAAGGCAATAAAAAATGCCGCAAGTGAAAGCTGTGCGTAGAAATCGCTCACCGCAAAGCTCTCACTTACATTTGGCAAAGCAGGGAGATACATATCCGTAGAAAGTGGCGCGATACTTGACATAAAAGCAAGGATAAAAATCAACAAGAGTTTTTCAAATCCCTTTGGGGAGGATGAATCCCCATCTTTAGCATTATGTATAGAATCTTGGGACATAGGTAATCCTTAAACACAAATTAGCAAAGACTTATAACCGCTTTGCTTACCCACAAAGCCCATTGGCCCACTTCATTGCTTCATGTTCTCTACCACAGCCGCACAGCGCTCACACAATGGGCTAGAATCGCTAACGACAAATTGCCAGCACCGCTCGCATTTGTCTTTTTGTGCCCTATACAGCACAAACTCTTGCCCCTCAATCTCAAATCTTGCCAATGCCTCGCCACCGCTCACTTTGCTCTTTGCCCCAGAGATGATGAGCCATTTATCAAGCAGGGCTATATCGCTAGGAGTTTGCAGCAGCACTTCAAGTGAGGATTTAAGAATCTTTTGCTTTTTAAGGCTATCTAACACTTCGCCAAACTTTTCCCTCACGCGCAATAAATAGGCAAAATCTACATCAACCTGCGTATTATAATGCGCTTTGCAAGGAGTTCTTAGCATATCAAAGACATCTTTATGCGCTCCTTTTACCGCGTGGCTTGCGTGATTAAAGGCTTCATCGGCTGTATAGGTAAGTATAGGCGCGATAAAATGCAATAAAGAGCGCAAAATCATCACCATAGCACTCTGTATGGCACGGCGACGTATAGAATCTGCGCTATCACAATAGAGTATATCCTTGCACAAATCCAAATAAATACCGCTTAGCTCATTTGTGAGGAAGTTCATCACTACACCTAATGCCTTAGCAAACTCATATTCATCAAAGTAGTGATATGCCTCATCAAACACCCTATCGCACTCACTTAGAATCCATCTATCTATCTGCCCTAGCTCATCTTTGCTTACCATATCTTGCGGATTTATAGCTGCATTAGCAAGGAGAAATCGTATCGTATTGCGGATTTTGCGATATTGTTCGCCCACTTGCTTTAATATCTCATCGCTAATATTTTGGTCGCTTTGATAATGGCTGAGTGCCACCCACAGCCTTAGAATCTCACTGCCTTGTGTCTTAATAATCTCATTTGGAGCAATCACATTGCCCTTGCTTTTACTCATTTTTTCACCATTTCTGTCAAAGGTAAAGCCGTGCGTTACCACTTCTTTATAAGGTGCTTTTTTAGCAATAGCACAAGAGAGCAAAAGTGAGCTTTGAAACCACCCTCTATGCTGATCGCTTCCCTCTAAATACATATCTGCAGGATATGCCCCTGCGTCATAGTTATTGCCCTTGATTCTGTATTCATTATCAAGCACCGCACTCCACGTGCTGCCGCTATCAAACCACACATCAAGGATATGTTTACTCTTTGTGAGTTTTTTGCTTAAATGCTGATGGCTTGGGGGCAAAAGCTTCTCTACCTCATAGCTCCACCACGCATCGCAACCTGCTTTTTCAAAGATGTTTGCGATATGCTCTAGCACCGCATCATCAAGTAAAGGTGTATTTGTATCTTTATCAATCAAAAAGGCGATAGGCACACCCCAATCCCTCTGCCGAGAGATACACCAATCAGGGCGATTTTCAATCATTGAATAGATTCTGTTTTTGCCATTAGCAGGATAGAATCTCACCTTTTCTAGTTCACTTAGGGCGACTTCTTTTAAGGTTTTACCGGCAAAAAAGGGCTTATCAAGCAAGATAAACCATTGCGTAGTGGCGCGATAAATCACAGGTTTATGAGAGCGCCAACAATGTGGATAGCTATGTGTAATTATATCTCTCTTAAGCAATGCCTTGCCTAGAATCTTAAAAATACTCTCGTGTGTATCAAAGATATGTTTTCCCACAAATTCGCTTACAAATGCTTCTGGCACAAGCCCCATAGATTCTACCAAAGGGCTAAAATTTCCTTTATCATCAACGGGCATAATCACTTGCAAATTATATTTTAATCCCACATAGTAGTCATCTTCGCCGTGTCCCGGTGCAGTATGCACGATGCCTGTGCCATCACTTACACCTACGTGTTCGCCCAAAATGATAAGTGAGATTCGTTTATTAAGTGGATTTATCGCCTCTAAACCCTCTAATTTTTTCGCCTCAAAAGTGTGTGTGATACCTGCGCTAATGCCAAGCTGCTTTACCAACGCGCTATGTAAGTTTGCCGCCACGATGTAGCCATCATCAGTAAGCACATAAGATTCTGTAGGATTAAAGGCAAGGGCGACATTCGCAGGGAGTGTCCAAGGCGTAGTCGTCCAAATAATGGGCTTCCCTTGTGGGATACCTAGCTTTTTTAATGCCTTATCGTTTAAATCAAAGGCGACAAATATAGAATCTGATTGTTTATCTTGATATTCGACCTCTGCATCAGCAAGCGCACTCTCACACGCCCAGCTCCAATAAATAGGCTTAAACCGCTCTGCCAAAAGCCCTTCTTTAACAAGCGCGATAAGGGCGCGATAAATTTGCGCTTCAAAGGCAAAATCCATTGTTTTATAAGGATTCTCAAAATCTCCTAAAATACCTAAAGATTGAAACTCACTTGATTGAATGGTGATAAATTTTTGTGCGTGTTCGCGGCAGAGGGCGCGGAGCTTGGTTTTCTCTAGGCTATCCTTTTTTGCCTTGCCGATTTTTTGCTCTACCTGCTGTTCGATAGGCAATCCGTGGCAATCCCACCCGGGCGTATAGCGAATATTTTCTCCCTTAAAATAGCGATATTTGATAATAATATCTTTTAGAGTCTTATTCAAAGCATGTCCTATATGTAAATGTCCGTTTGCATAAGGGGGACCATCGTGTAGACAAAAGCTTTTAGCATTGGGGAGGGAGCGAGTTTTAAGGCGATTATAAAGCCTTTCATCACGCCATTTTGCATAGGTTTGTGGCTCATTTTGAGGGAGATTTCCTCGCATTGGAAAGCTAGTATCAGGCAAAATCAAAGTATCTTTATAATTCATAGAGCAAACTCCATATCAATGTCGAAGTCAAAATATGCGATTGTAGCAAAAAATGGGTTTTATTAACAAAAAATATGCTCAAAAACTTTGTTTTCTTCTTTATATTTAAAGCTTAAAGTGATGAAAGACATTCTTTAAAGATTTATTAAATATTGATTATATGCTTCCTTCTTTAATTATACCTTATTTCAATCTCAACTTTGTGTGGAGGTATGCCTCTTTGCTAATTCTTAGGCGCGTGTTATACTCTTAAATATAAAGGCAAAACTATGAGGAGGTGAGGCGCATATAGCTTTTAGTTAGGCTTAAATTTGTAGGAATGTAAGTTTATGATGAGATTAAACCCCCTCTGGCTTTTGCGAAGTAAAAACAAGTACATTATTGAAGTGCTGAAATAATATCTAGCAAAATCAGGCTAACAGATTCGCTGTCTAAAATTATGATTATTGTGTGATACGTTGGGTTGCTTGAATCAAGTTTATTATGAAAAATTTATAAAGTTTATAAAGTAAAACATACATAATCTTAGTTTATTATACTAAAGTTTATTTATAAATTAACCATAAAGTATTGACTTGTTTAATAAAAACATATAGAATTCTCGCACTTCAAAAATTAAGTGCTAAATTTTTGATTAACTTTAAATATATTGCAAGGAGTCCATAATGAAATTTAGACCTTTGGGTGAAAGAGTTCTTGTAGAACGCGTTGAGGAAGATACTAAAACGAGTTCAGGCATTATCATCCCAGACAATGCGAAAGAAAAGCCTCTTGTGGGTATTGTAAAGGCAGTGAGTGCGAAGCTCAAAGATGATAAGGTGCTTAAAGAAAATGATAAAGTCGTATTTGGCAAATATAAGGGCGCGGAAATCAAGCTAGATTCTAAAGAATATATGGTTTTAGAACTAGATGATATTTTGGGCGTTATCGAAAAATAATAAAGCTTAAGGAGTAAGATATGGCAAGTAAAGAAATTCATTTTTCAGATTCTGCAAGAAATAAGTTATATGAGGGCATTAAGCAATTAAGCGATGCTGTAAAGGTAACAATGGGACCAAAAGGGCGTAATGTACTGATTCAAAAGAGCTATGGCGCACCGGCTATTACAAAAGATGGTGTTTCTGTGGCAAAAGAGATTGAATTAGCCGATCCTATCGCTAATATGGGCGCACAGCTTGTAAAAGAAGTAGCGAGTAAGACAGCTGATGCAGCCGGTGATGGTACGACAACAGCTACCGTTTTAGCCTATAGTATTTATAAAGAAGGTTTGCGAAACATCACTGCTGGGGCAAATCCTATCGAGGTAAAACGTGGTATGGATAAAGCAGTAACGGCTATCGTAGAGGAATTGAAAAAAGCAAGTAAAAAAGTAGGTGGCAAGAGCGACATTGCCCAAGTGGCGACTATCTCTGCAAATTCCGATGAAAATATCGGTGCACTCATTGCTGAAGCGATGGAAAAAGTAGGCAAAGATGGCGTTATTACTGTTGAGGAAGCAAAGGGGATTAATGATGAGTTAAGCGTGGTTGAGGGTATGCAGTTTGATAGAGGCTACCTCTCCGCATATTTTGTAACTAATACTGATAAGATGACAGCACAGCTTGAAAACGCCTATGTGCTTTTAACCGATAAGAAAATCTCTAATATGAAAGAGATTCTGCCATTACTTGAGGCGACTATGCAAAGTGGCAAACCGCTTTTGATTATCGCTGAAGACATCGAGGGCGAGGCTCTTACGACTTTGGTAGTGAATAAATTGCGCGGTGTGCTTAATGTATCAGCAGTTAAAGCTCCGGGCTTTGGCGATAGACGCAAGGCAATGTTACAAGATATAGCCATTCTTACCGGCGGACAAGTCATTAGCGAGGAGCTTGGTAAGACTTTAGAATCTGCGACTTTAGCGGATTTAGGAAGTGCGGCAAGAATTGTCATTGATAAAGATAATACGACTATCGTTGATGGTAAGGGCAAGACAAAAGATGTCAAAGATAGAATCGCACAAATCAAAATGGAAATTGAAAACACTACAAGCGATTATGATAGAGAAAAGCTCCAAGAGCGATTGGCTAAGCTTAGTGGCGGTGTAGCTGTTATCAAGGTAGGTGCTGCAAGTGAAGTAGAGATGAAAGAGAAAAAGGACCGCGTAGATGATGCGCTTTCTGCGACAAAAGCAGCAGTTGATGAAGGTATTGTTATTGGTGGTGGCTCTGCGCTTATCCGTGCTTCACAAAAAGTAAAACTTAAGCTTGAGGGTGATGAGGCGATTGGCTATGATATTATCAAACGCGCTATTAAAGCACCTCTTGGGCAAATTGCCGCAAATGCTGGATATGATGCGGGTGTGGTAGTCAATGAAGTAGAAAAAAATGCAAAAGATGGCTTTGGGTTTAACGCTGCTACGGGCGAGTATGTGGATATGTTTAAAGAGGGCATTATCGATCCGCTTAAGGTTACGCGTGTAGCACTGCAAAATGCCGTCTCTGTATCAAGCCTCCTGCTCACTACGGAAGCGACTATTAATGAAGTCAAAGAGGACAAACCAGCTCCAGCAATGCCAGATATGGGCGGAATGGGTGGTATGGGCGGTATGATGTAAGCCCCGCTTCAATTCTCACATATTTCTATTTTTACCCTCCCTGCCATTTGGGAGGGTAGATTCTACTCTTTAAATAAACTCACTAAAATGTTCATCAAGCAAACAATGCTCTAAACTTCTTTGAAATAACTTTCATCTTGCTACGATTACGAATCTTTATGCAACACACAGCAAAATATGAACATTATAAGTGCTTTTTAATGTTTTAATTAGCCTTTTATTTAACGCTATTTTGTGGGGCTTTTCTAAATTTTTAACCCTCTTTTATCGTTTAAAATCCTTATTGCATATTTTTTAAGTCCGCAATTCTCTTTCTTATGTCATCAAAATTGCTTTCAAGCTCTAATTTTCTTGCTGTGGATATATCTATAAAATCTTTTTCTTTTTCTATACCGATAAATTTTCTACCTAAAAGATTTGCCGCTATACCTGTGGTGGAACTGCCACTAAAAGGATCACAGATAAGAGAATCCGTATCACTTGCCATTAAAAGCAGTCTTACAAGCAGATTCAAAGGCTTTTGTGTGGGGTGTTTGCCATTTGCCTTTTCCCAAGGAGCAATCGCAGGGAAGCTCCACACATCACGCATTTGCTTATCTCCATTAAGCTTTTTTAGAATCTCATAGTGAAAAATATGCTTGTGTTTTACGCTTTTTCTTGCCCAAATAATTTGCTCAGTAGAATGTGTCAAATAGCGGCAACTAAAATTTGGCGGGGGATTGGTCTTTTGCCAAGTGATGAGATTTAGAATCTTAAAATCAAGCTTTTGCAAGGCTCTGCCTAAAGAAAAAATATTATGATAAGTGCCGCTAATGAGAATGCTGCCCGTGCTTTTGAGGGCAGTTTTTGCATTGCTTATCCATTCCATATTAAATGCGTCAATATCTGTGATATTTGCTTCTTTGTCCCATTCGCCCTTATTGACACTCACGATTTTACCGCTTTGTATGCTTAAGCCATCATTTGAGAGAAAATAAGGCGGGTCGGCAAAGATTAAATCAATGCTATTTTCACATTGAGGCAAAATCTTATTACAATCGCCTTGATAGAGTGTAAAAAGCTTATCATTGCTGACAAAGCAGGGGTTTAAATCTTTGTCAAAACGTGGCAGTGTCATTTTTAACCCTTTGTATAAAATTTTTAAGATTGCTTAAATTATAAATTTCCACATATTTATAAGCCTCTTGTAGCTTGTTTTTCGCACTAAGCCAACCCTTACCATCAGTAATCCAAATAAATTTATAGTTTGAAAATGCTTCAAATTTAGGGGCTAAATCTTGATAAGATCTTGCTGTTTCGTTCAGCTTACTGCCGCCACCTGTATAAAAGTTAGATTCTATAAAATACGTTTTATTTTTGCCATAAATCACAAAGTCAAATTTTTTAATATCCACCCCAAAGGCTTCGTGCAAATCTTTAAAATCTCTAATATCAACTTGCTCTTTAAAAATGAGTTCAGCCTCAGAAAAAATATTGCTAATACATTTTTCCATAGCTTTGCCACTGCGGTTTTTCCTTGCATTGCTATCAAGCCCCACCTCTATACCAAACACAAAATCATTTAAATCCCTAATATTTTTATTGCAAAAAATCTGCTCTAAACCCGTTTGAGAGATAAACTCATAGATTTTTTCAACGCTTACAAAATAAGTATTTAATGGAACAAAATCCCCCTTTACATCAAGCACCAAATCCTTTTTGTCTCTTACCGCAATAAGAATATGCAACACATTAAAAGCCTTTGGATATTCCCCAAAAAGTTTTTTAATGCAAGCTTTAAGCTCACTCCTCTCTTTACCAAGCAAAAAATTCAAATGATTTAAGGCTATGCTTATATCATCTCTATTTTTTAAGCATTTTTGCCAATCCACAAAGAAATCTAAAGTCCTATTACTCGTTTGAAGGCTTTGTAAAAATGTATCAAAATCAAGCTTATTTTCATCGCCTGCCTTATGTTTTAAGAATTGCTGTAATTATATTGGTTAAAGGTTATTTAATGCTTATATGAGGCATATTTGCATTATCGTCTATCTTTTGTTAAAATATCATTGCTCTAGGTAGAGTTTAGATCCTCTCTCACCCGGTGTTGCGAATGCCTTGTGCGATACCCACAATCGTAGCGTGGATTTGCTCTAAGATTCTCTCCTTTGCTTTTGCATAGCCACAGCTTTGATATTTCTTAATCAATTCAATTTGCGTGAGATTAAGCACACTAAGGTAGGGCTTACGCAAAAGGATAGATTCTCTAACCGCCCTTTGGGAATCTAGCAGCTCACTCTCCCCGCGCAGATGCAGCAGATTTTCCAAAGTCAGCTGATACTCTGTATAAATACATTCCCAAATCCCATCGCGCACCGCCTTATCCGCCACAAATGCGCTATATAGCCTAGCAATATCTAAATCCACTTTAAGCATTGCTTGAGAGATATTATCAATGGTTGTTTTAAAGAAAAGCGATTGCTGATAGCAGTCTTTGAGGGCGTTTTTATCCCCCTTTGCTAACCCACTGCCTAACCCATACCACGCAGGGATAATAGAGCGATTTTGCGTCCAAGCAAACACCCAAGGAATCGCACGTAAATCCTCCACTCTTTGTGTATCCTTGCGTTTGCTTGGTCTTGAGCCTAGATGGAGATTCTGTATAAAGGCGATGGGCGTTGCCATTTTGAAATAGCTCATAAAGCCCTTATTTTCATATACAAGGGCACGATAAGCCGCATAAGAAGCTAAAGATACAGGTTTAAGCAATGCCATAATAGGCGCATCGCTCTCACAAGCGCCATTGAGACAAAATGTATCTGCTACCTCCTTTTTCAGCAAGGCGCATAAAGTGCTTGAGAGATTCTTTTTAGCGATATGTTTGTGTAAGTATTTTGCGCTTATCATCTCGCCTTGCTCTGTTGTTTTGAGTTGCTTATATACGCTTTTAGGCGCAGAGGAGAGAAGCGCTTCTTCTAAGCTACCTCCCCCACGACTCACGCTCCCGCCCCTGCCGTGAAAAAAGTTAATCTTAATGCCTAGCTCATCTTGCAAATGTGTAATATTGCTAATGGCACAATGCAGATTATAATTACTTGCGAAAATCCCGCCATCTTTACTTGAATCCGAATAGCCCACCATAATTTCTTGCGTATTGTCATTATCATACATATATTGCTGATAGTGCGGATTGGTATGAAGCACCTTGATGATATGTTGCGCTCTCTGCAAGTCATCAATCGTCTCAAAAAGCGGCGTGATAGAAATCCTCGCCTTGCCTCTTTTACCCTCACTCTTTTTACCCCCTTTCCATAAGCCACTTTGCTTAGCAAACCACAGCACACAGAGTAAATCACTCGCCTCGCTACTCATAGAGATAATAAAGCTTTGCAAAATCCGCTCACTGATGTGTTTTTTCGCCCATTGTATGCGTAAAAATGCACCTACAAGCTGCTGTGTAGGTTGAGAAAGCTGATCGATAAGCGTATGTAGCTCATATTTTTTGCTTAAGGCGATATTTAAAATCGCGCATTTTTTACTCTCACTCAAATCCTTAAAATCGCTATCGCTTAAACCAAGCAGACAGAAAATCTCGCTTATGCTATTTAAGATGGTATCTCTATGCTCCCTAAAGTCAAGCCCAAATAAATGGAATCCCCCTAAAAGCACAAGATGGCGAAATTCCCTCAAGCCTTGTGCGCTTATGGAATCTAGAGATTCTATAAGCATATCAATATCTGTTAAAAGCTCGTGTGAGTTAGCATAGGTAAAACGCACAGATTCAGGGGCATTAATCGCAATAAGGCGGTTTTTGAGCTTTTTTCTTATGAGGTAGAGTTTTGCGCGGAAAGGCTCTTTGGCATAGAGTGTCGCCTCACTCTGTGGAAGCTCGTGGGTTTCATTATGGAGCGATTGCATAAGGGTGCGAGTGGGCTTCATAAAATCCATAGACAAAGAAAGCTCCCGAATGAGCTTCTCACATTTGTTAATATAGATGTTGATAATCGCATTATGCGTAATTTTCATCACCTTTGTCATAATTTCATTATTCACATAAGGATTGCCATCTCTATCGCCCCCTATCCAGCTTCCTAGCGTGATGGGGGAGGATTCTAAGGGTTTATCAAGTAGGGTTTCAACCGCATTTAGCACTTCTGTGGCAGATTCTAGCACGGAGCTTTCAATGATATAAAGCAGATTATCAAGCTCATAGAGAATCTCCATTTTCTCACTTCTTACTAAATGTGTGTGCCATAGCAATGTGAGGCGGTAAAGTAGCTGATTTTTAGCTTTTTCATCATTGTGCATAAAAATAGCTTTGATATTTTCACTCATTTGATGATGTGCTTCAAGGAATGTGCGGCGACGAGATTCTGTAGGGTGTGCGGTAAAGACAGGATAAAAGCATAATTGTTCTAAAATCGCTAGAGTTTCAGGCTTTTCATAGCCCTCTTTAGCAAGTTCTTGCAGAGTTTTGGCAAGTTTGTTTGATTCCATATTAGCACTTGCATTAAGCTCTTCAATGATATTGAGTAGCATATGATAGAGGGTAAAGGCTTTGATAATAGAGAGTGTTTTATCTTGTGTATTAAGCTGTGTCAAAGTAGCTAAAAGAGTGGTGCTATCGTGCTTTTCTATGGATTGCTTAATGCGGATAAAGGCTTCTTTTAGCTCTACATCGACATTTTGCAAGAGGTGGATAATGGTTTGAAATACAAAATCAATTTGTGCGTTTTCAAGCAAGGGTTGGGGCATAGAATTGCCTTTGTGTTGAGGTCGCATACTATTTCCTTATGGCTTTTTGAAATGGTATTAATTATAACTAAGTTTGTTTTAACTATAATTGAGGTTTTATTTTATTTGAAAGGCGCTTATGCCTAGAAAGGAAAGGTAATGGCATTACAAGTGTATTACGACAAAGATTGTGATTTAGGGCTTATACAAAAGAAAAAGGTAGCTATCATTGGCTTTGGGAGCCAAGGACACGCACACGCGGAAAACTTGCGAGATTCTGGAGTAGATGTGGTAATCGGGCTATATAAGGGCGGCTCTAGCTGGGCTAAGGCAGAGGCGAAAAAATTTAAAGTGCTTGAAGTGAGTGAGGCGACAAAAATCGCTGATGTGATTATGATTTTAATCCCTGATGAGCTGCAAGCTGATGTATTTGCTAAGGATATTGCCCCGCATTTGAGTGAGGATAAAATCATCGCTTTTGGACACGGATTCAATATTCATTTTGGGCAGATTATCGCACCAAAGGGAGTTGGCGTGATTATGGTCGCTCCAAAAGCTCCGGGACACACCGTTAGAAGTGAATTTGTAAAAGGTGGTGGGATTCCGGATTTAATCGCAGTAGCACAAGATACAAGCAGAAATGACGCTAAGGCGATTGCCTTAAGCTATGCAAGTGCGATTGGCGGAGGCAGAAGCGGGATTATTGAAACCACTTTCAAAGATGAGACAGAAACAGATTTATTTGGTGAGCAAGCTGTGCTTTGTGGAGGCGTTACGAGCTTGGTAAAGGCTGGATTTGAGACATTAGTAGAGGCGGGATACCCTGAAGAAATGGCATATTTTGAGTGTTTGCACGAGCTAAAATTGATTGTGGATTTAATCTATGAGGGTGGCTTGGCAAATATGCGATACTCTATCTCAAATACCGCAGAATACGGCGATATGGTGAGCGGTCCTCGTGTGATTAATGCAGAATCAAAACAAGCGATGAAGGCAATTTTATGCGACATTCAACAAGGGCGATTTGCAAAAGATTTTATCTTAGAGCGTAAAGCTGGATATGCACGAATGAATGCGGAGAGAAAGAATCTAAGTGAGCATAAAATTGAAAAAGTGGGCAAAAGATTGCGCTCAATGATGCCTTGGATTGGCGCGAATAAGCTTGTGGATACAGATAAAAACTAAGGCTATATGCTATAAATATTTTATCTTGTCTTATGCGGAGTGAGCGGGTATCTAGTATCCTTTTAAAGCCTCATATTAAAGTGTCATAGGGGCGGGTAGTAATCTAGTAGCGATATGTAAGGGGGAGCAAGGCAGCCAAAGCAATCCACGCCAAACGTCATTGCGAGGGGAGAATCACCGAAGCAATCTACAAGTCAGGTATATTCTCACTTATGGGTAAGCAATTTTGAAATCTTGTTTTGGCCAAAAATGATAGGTTTTGCTTGATATTTATTATCTTAACACTTTAGATTTTTTATTTGTCGCAAAAAGAAAAGGTTTCCCCTCTCCCCAACCTAAAAAAGAATAAAGCGGCGGCTTTTTGCCTTTACAGGATTACTTTTTTTGCAATCGGGGAGAACTTCGCTTTTTGTCCTTACGGAATTTGCTTCGCTGCATCCGCTTCTAGCTTCATACGCACGAAGTGCTTATCCACACTTGCAACATCGGCGGAGTGAGAGGTATATCCTCGAAACTGCCCTCTTTTTTCCCGATGTTTTGCACCACGATAGCTGAGCGAGAAAGTGGATAGGATTATTTTAATAAAACCATTGTTTTATATCTTATCACCAAAGGCATTGTATGAAATCTGCTCCTACTTCTCACGCTTATGAATGCGGACTTTCTCCCAAAAGCGATAAAAACTATCTAGGCTATGGCTCAAGTGTGCGCGATAATAAATTGCGTTTTCATAAAGATTCTGCCTCTCAAGACAGAGAGACAGCAAAGCAGAAAACAAAAGAGAGCGCACATTCGCATTTGAAAAACCTCAAAGATTCTCTGCAAGATGTGCTCAAAGCCTCGCAAAAAGAGCAATTTGTGCTAAAAGTATTGATGTTTAGCGCACTCACTCTAGCGATTTTTGGCATTGGCTTTGGGATTTTGGTAAAGTCTATGGCGGTTATCTTTGGTGGATTTGTAGCGCTTATTAGCATGGGATTAGGGGCGCTTAGTGTGGTTACCTCGCGTTATATTTATAAAGAGGATGATGATATTTTTCAATACGGCTATGTGCGATTTGAACCAATGGTGAATCTGTTTAAGTCTTTAGTGCTGGTATTTGTCTGTGTATATGCCTTTATTAATGCAATTCAAAGCATTTTGCACGGAGGATATGCGGTAGAGCTTGGTGGTGCGGCGATTTATAGCCTATGTGCTTGTGTGTTTTGTGCGTTGCTATTTGGCTATACATTAGTGTATGCAAAGGTGCTAGAATCTGATTTGATTAAAGTAGATAATACTGAATGGAAAATCGATTGTGTGCTGTATTTGGGTGCATTGGCAGCTTTTGGAATTATCTATTTGTTGCCATTTTTTGGCTTTGTGCTTATAGATTCTCAAAGTAGCGAGGCTCACCCCCTAGCACGATACATTGACCCTATGCTTTTAGCCCTATTATCCTTACTGCTTTGCGTGTCGCCTATTCGCATAGCTATTGCAAATTTCAAAGATTTGATTATGGTAGCCCCGCCAGAGATCGATGAAAAAATCACAGCGATTATGGAGGCTTTAAGCGCAGAATTTGGCTTTAGCGATTATGATACGCACGTGGCTAAATCAGGTAGATTCTATATGGTAGAGGTGAATATCCTCACAGATAGGAACTTTAAGCCTGTGAGTATGCAGGAATTTGATACGATAAGAGAGCGGATAGAGAAAGCACTAGAGATACCAAGCTATAAAATATGGCTTTCTGTAAGCTGGACGGCAAATCCTAAATGGCTCTGATTTGTTATAACCAAAGTGTAGGCTTGATATAGAAAAGCGTATAGAACCTTGCCCTAAGGCAAGAATTTAGCGAGAGCAGCCACAGCCACCGCTAAAGAGGGTATCTAAAGGCTCTAGGTTTGGCAACTCTGTGATTTCGCTCACAATGTCTTTATAGGCTATTTTGCCATCTTTGATTACAAAAATAGCTCGAGCTAAAAGTCCTTTAAGCGCACCATCGCCGATTAAAACGCCATATTTTTCTCCAAACTCTTTGGCGATAAAATCACTTGCCACTTTAAGGTTGGTAATGCCCTCTGTACTGCAGAATCTGCCCATAGCAAAAGGCAAATCTAAGGTTACAATCACAGCTTCAGCATTTGGATATGAAGCAATTTTTTTATTAAAATCTCTCGCCTGCGTAGCGCATACAGGAGTATCTAGGCTTGGCATAGTTAAAATGATTTGAGCTTTATTGTTAGCTCCACCAATGGTTATATCGCTTAAATCTCCTGCCTTTAGCGTTACGCTAGGAGCAGCTGCGCCTACCTCTACATTATTTCCTAAAAGATTGACCGGGTTTCCTTTGAATGTTACTGAAGCCATTTTTTTATCCTTTTCACAATAATTTTGTTTTAAGTTTTGAGCTTGGCATTATGCCTTGTGAAGATTAATCAAAAGCAAAATAGGGCAATTCAAGGGTATGGGGTGTTGAAATGTAGCAAGGTGTTAGCAAAGATTGATAGAATCTACCCAAGTTGCGTGATTTTGGTTAAAAAGCTTCGCACTCGCTCACTCTTAGGATTCTCAAAAAATGTCTTTGCCGCCCCCTGTTCGATAATCTCTCCATCACTCATAAAGATGATTCTATGCGCGATAGCTTTAGCGAATTTCAGCTCGTGGGTAACAATAAGCATTGTTTGATTATGGATTCTTTTAATTACTTCTAGCACTTCAGCTATTAGCTCCACATCAAGTGCAGAAGTAGGCTCATCAAAGAGCATAATGCTAGGATCTAGGCTTAAGGCTCTAGCTATGGCTACTCTCTGCTGCTGTCCGCCGCTTAGCTCATAGGGATATGCCTTTGCCTTTTGGGCTAATCCCACGGCACCAAGTTGCGCCATTGCCCTATCATTTGCCTCACTCTTAGGCATTTTTTTCACTACTATCAATGCCTCGCTCACATTCTCTAAAATATTTTTATTCACAAAGAGATTAAAATTTTGAAACACCATTGCTGATTTTTGCCGCAGCCTAAACATCTCCTTTTTGCTAAAATGGGCGAAGTTTAGCTCTATGTCATCGATTCTAATACTCCCGCTATCGGGCTTTTCTAGGAGATTGATACTGCGTAAAAGTGTGCTTTTCCCCGCACCACTTGGACCAATAATAGCAACAATCTCGCCCGTTTGCACCTCTAAATTGATATTTTTAAGCACGCGATGGGCTTTAAAGGTTTTGTTAATATGTGTCATTTCTATCATTTGGCATACTTTTTTCTAAATTTGGCAAAATGCTTTTCGATTTTTGAAAACACCGCTTCAAGCACTACGCACATTACCCAATACATCAATGCCGCCATTAAATAGACTTCTAAAAATTTTGAGCTTCTGCCAGATTCTATATCGGCTAAACCCATAAGCTCAGGCACAGCGATAATCGAGGCTAGGGCAGTGTTTTTAACCTGCATAATGAAAAAATTAAGCAAGTTTGGCAAAGTAATCATAAAGGCTTGAGGGAGGATAATGCGCCTTAGGGCTTGAGTATTTGTCATACCTAGTGAGTAGGCTGCCTCGATTTGCCCTTTATCTACATAGAGCAATGCTGCGCGGAAAATCTCGCATAGATACGCACTCGCATAGAGTGAAAACACAATAAGCGCATAGTAGAGACCATCAAGGTTATGCAAATCAATGCCAATGGCATAGCTTTGTAGCACAATAGGTAGCCCATAATAAAACATAAAGAGCTGCACCAAAAGCGGAGTGCCACGAAAAAATGAGATATAGAGCATAAGCAGGGCGTTGAGGTATTTCACCTCATAGACGCGGATAAGCGCGAAAACAAAGCCTAAAGCTGCCCCGCACACAAAAGAGCCAATAGCTAGGAAAAATGTAAGCGGCAGGGCGGGAAGCAGCGTAAAAAATGTCTGCAAAAAATAGGACGTATCAAACATTATTGGCTTAAGTCTTTACCAAAGTATTTTATGCTTAGATTCTGCAAGTCTTTAGCGTCTATGGCTTTTTTGAGCGCAGCAGAAATGGCATCTCTAAGCTCTACATCTTTTTTGTTAAACACAAAATACACCGGCGTTTTATCAAGGATTATATCTGTAGCTTTGAGCTTGATATTTTGTGCCTTAGCGATGTTAATTGAGCTAATGGGTTCGCCTATGATGGCTTGGATTCTATCTGCACCCAAATCGGCGATAAGGGCAGGAGGATTCTTATAGTATTTAATCTCTATTTTTAGCTCGGGGTGGGCTTTAAGGTAGTTTTCTAAATCGCGTGCATAGTTGCTCCCCACGCTCACGCCAATTTTCTTGTCATTAAGCTGTGTAAAGTCGCTAATGCTTTGATTCTCGCGGATAATCACGCCGCTAATATCATTAAAATATGGATAATGAGAGAAAATATATTTTGCCTCACGCTCCTTAGTCTTGGTGATTTGATAGGCTAAAAGGTCAAATTTACCACTATCTAGCCCGGGAAATACTGCATTCCACTGCACCCCATTGAATTTAAATACAAGCTTTGGGTCGTGTTTGCTTAGAATCTTTAGTACCTCAATGTCATAGCCTGCCATTGCATTTGCCCTATCGACAAATGCAAAAGGGCGATAGGCATTGCTTGTGCCTACTTCTATGGGTGATTTTATATCTTGGGCGTGTGCACTTACAAGGCTAAGCAACCCTACCAGAGCGCCCATAAGCCATTTTCTATATTGTTTCATTTGCTCTCCTTTTATCTAAAGAAATATTATAGAATCTAAACCTTAAAATGCACTTGATAGGAAAGATAGTATTTTAGCTAAACACCTCTTTTTAAGGTGTAATGGCGGAGTGAGAGTATATCCTTAAATGATGATACTAAGGGGGAAAGCAGATAATTTATCAAACCTGCTTTACATTTTGTGTGAAAAGAGGTTTGATGCTAATGGTAGCCGATGTGTGTCGGCTCCCCTACTATTTACAATTAACTTAATCCTAAAGCATATTAGATGTAAAGGCGAGCGATCTGAGAGAGCAGATAGATTAGAATCCAGATTGAATAGTATATTACGTGCCACTAAAGAAGCATTAAAAAATGATATTGCAAAAATTAAAGCTTTAGATAAAAAGACAAATCCTAATAGTAACGTAGAGCCTAAAGGATACAGAGTAGGAAAGGTGTCGCTTCAGCAAGTATCAATTAATAAGACAAATAGGAAGGATTGGTATTCGATTCACGTTGATTGATAAAGGCTCGTATACTTTATTTAAATTCCCCAGAAAATCTAGTTCGTATATTGGGTAGAGATATATCAAATTTTATTAATATGAAAGGTTGTAAAGTAAAAGAAGTAAGATTTTACGTTTTGTCAAAAACAAGAATAACCTTTTCCGTTTCATTTTTTGTTCTGGATTAGATAAATGCTAGCCCCTACACTCACTCCGCTTAAATCTTACCAGCAATACTCACAGGTATCATGGTATAGAGAAAAGGAACCCTCTCAAGGAGAGCGAAATAGTAAGAGTAGTGTTAAGAGAATAGAATAGGTAGAAAAAACATATCTGCTAAGAATCCGGAAAATATATAACCCCTTTCTTTGCAGAGGAGAGTATATGAAATAAGGGTCTTTTTGTAAAAAAAAGAAATAGCTTATAATTTAGTATAGCGTCTCTGCTACATTGATTACTATAAGTGCCAATTCTGCATTGAGAGGCTTTTTGCCTTAGCATTTATATGGATTCTCGCACGATGAGGCTCTCTCCTAAATCTAAAGATTCTATAATTTTCTGCTCTAATGCCCTCTGTTCCCCATTATCTACTTCGTGGTCATAGCCTAAAATATGTAAAAAGCCGTGAATAAAAAGCAAGGCAATCTCATCTTGTGTGCTATGCCCTAGCCTTTGTGCGACACTTTGAGCTAATTCTACATTTATCACCACGCTACCTAGACATAGCCCCATAGCATTTTTGCTAAGATTTGCACTATCCGCACATATATTTTGAAAGCATATATCATCATAGTGCAAAGGGAAGCTTAGCACATCAGTTGCGCTATCTTTGCCCCTTGTTTGTAGATTTAGCTTTTGCATAGAAGGATTATCATTTGCTAATACCTCTAGGCTAAATGCGCTAAAATCCCCCTGAATCACGCCCAAATCCCCTATCCGCGCTAAAAGTGATTCTAAGAATCCTAGCGAGGCATAATGCTCTTTACATATATCAAGTGTAGGCATTGCTTTAGCCATAAACGCTCCATTGTGCAAAAAAAGTGAAATTTATGTTTCTATGGTGCGAGTATAGCCATAAAATGCTTTTAAAGTGCTATAATTCACACTCTTTTATTAGCACTTTAGCAAGAGGCAGGGCAAGGATAATGGTAGATTATGGCATTAATTTTTGGAGTAATAATGACTTTATTATCGCCGATGGCAAGGTAAAGGTGAATCATAAGCATAAACCAGCGCTGATTGACATCGTCCAAGAAGCCCGAGAGAGAGGCTATAAAGGACCTTTGCTCTTACGTTTCCCGCATTTAATTAAAAATCAAGTGGATAAGGTGTTTAAAGCCTTTGAGGGCGCCATTAAGGAGTATTCTTATAAGGGTAAGTTTAAAGCGGTATTTCCCTTGAAAGTTAATCAAATGCCTAATTTTGTGCTTTCACTTGTAGAGCAAAGTAAAGATAAATGCTATGGGCTAGAGGCAGGGAGTAAATCCGAGCTAATCCTTGCTATGGCTTACACGAATGAAAATGCTCCCATAACGGTGAATGGCTTTAAAGACAAGGAGATGATTTCTCTAGGCTTTAGCGCAGCAAATATGGGACACGACATTACGCTTACGATTGAGGGGCTAAATGAGCTAGAGACGATTATCGAGGTGGCAAAGGAGCTAGGCGAACCCTACCCCAACATCGGCTTAAGAATCCGCCTTCACAGCACGGGTATGGGCATTTGGGCGAAAAGCGGAGGTATAAACTCAAAGTTTGGATTGACAAGCACAGAGCTTTTAGAGGCGATTAATATGCTTGAAAAAGAGCAATTACTGCATAAATTTACAATGATTCACTTTCATATAGGCAGTCAAATCAGTGATATTTCACCGCTTAAACGTGCTATTAGAGAGGCAGGGAATATCTATGCGGAGTTACGCAAAAAAGGTGCGGAGAATCTGCAATGTGTCAATATCGGCGGAGGCTTAGCGGTGGAATATACCCAGCACGAGGGTGCGAATAATCGCAACTATACATTGAGCGAGTTTAGCGGCGATGTAGTGTTTTCCCTGCGTGAGATTGCTAAGAATAAAAATGAGCCAGAGCCGGATATTTTTATTGAATCTGGACGTTTCATCGCGGCAAATCACGCCGTGCTCGTTGCCCCTGTCTTAGAGCTATTTTCACAAGAATATGACGAGAAGGCTTTGAGGCTTAAAGAGCATAATCCTCCGCTTATCGAGGAGCTTTTTGACCTCTATAATAGTGTGGTGGAGAAAAATGCAATTGAATATCTGCACGATAGCCTAGATCATATGGAATCTTTGCTCACACTTTTTGATTTGGGTTATATTGATTTACAAGACCGCTCAAATACTGAAGTACTCGTGCATTTGATTATTAAAAAAGTGATTAAGCTCTTAAAACATAAGAATTTTAATGAAATTTTGCAGATTCAAGAGCAGGTGCAGGAGCGCTATTTGCTAAATTGTAGCTTTTTCCAAAGTCTGCCTGATTATTGGGGATTAGCACAGAATTTCCCGGTAATGCCCCTTGATAGGCTTAATCGCCGCCCAAATCGTAGCGCGAGTTTGTGGGATATTACTTGTGATTCCGATGGAGAGATTGCATTCAATGCGCAAAAACCCATCTTTTTGCACGATGTTGATGTAACCAAAGAGGAGTATTTCTTAGGATTCTTTTTGGTGGGAGCGTATCAAGAGGTGCTAGGTATGCGGCATAATCTTTTCACACACCCTACAGAGTTTAGTGTGAGCTTTAATGATGATAGTAAGGGACACGAGCTAACCAATCTCATTGAAGCACAGACGATTTTAGATGTGCTTGATGATTTAGACTATGATACAAAGGACATCGAGCGGCGATTGAAGCAGCACATTGAGGATAATGAGAGTCTAGATAGTGAGGGTAAGAAAGATATGCTTGGGCGGCTTTATGTGATGTTAAGTGAGAATGGCTATTTGCGCACAATTACAACTAAGGGAGAATAGGCACAAGTGGAATCAAATATATCAAATCAACACATAGCACAAACAGAACAAAAAGTGGGTTTGTGGCGTATCATTAAAGAGGATTTTTGCATAGTGAGGCAAAAAGATCCCGCTATTAATCGCAGCATTGAGCTGTTTTTCAACTATCCCGGATTGATTGCGCTCGTGCATTATCGCATTGCCCATCGTTTCCACAAAGCTGGATTCAAAGTATTGGCGCGTATCATCATGGGGCTTACGGGCTTTATTACTAATGTCGATATTCACCCCGCAGCACAAATAGGCAGACGCGTGTTTATCGACCACGCTACTGGTGTAGTGATAGGCGAAACCGCCGAGGTGGGAAATGATGTGATGATTTATCAAGGGGTAACGCTAGGGGGCACGAGTTTAGATAAAGTCAAGCGACATCCTACAATTGAAGATGGCGTGGTGATAGGTGCGGGAGCGAAGATTCTAGGGAATATACGTATCGGGGCGAATGCAAAAATTGGGGCAAATTCTGTAGTAATTAAAGATGTGCCCAAAGACTGCACGGCGGTGGGAATCCCCGCACGTGTGATTGTAAAGGGGCGCGCACAAGGTATAAATGCGGTAAATAAGCTACCTGATATTGATAGAGCGCTGTTTGAGTATCTTTTCAAGCGTTTGCAGATGTTAGAATCTACTACAGAGTGCTGCCATACAAAAGAGCTAGAGGAACTAAACGCGCTCTATGCACATTTTTTAGAAGCATTAAAGGGATAGCGTTTATTAGAGGGAGTCAAGGGAGGATTCTCAACCTCTAAAATGTATTTGGTAGAGAAAGTGTTAGTTTTACCCTTAAGGGATTTGTTTAGAGGCTGCATAAGTGCGTTCTTTTATGCTTGCAGGATTTTGCTATTTTTTAAGCAATTCACCTGCAATTGAAGCAGCTCCACCCGTCTTTTCATCAGCTTTTTTTCATAGCTTTTTGCTTTTGTTTTTCAAGCTCTGCTTTTTGTTTTTCAACTTCCGCATTAGCGGCGTTTTTAAGCTCTTTTTTTGTGTCTTCTGTGATGTCTTTAACACTTTTGCCACTTGCTAAGTCAGAAGCTGCTCCTAGAGCCTTGTCTTTAATGTCAAAAGCATTTGCGAAAGTACCACAAACTGCTACGGCTAACAAAACCGAAATAACTTTTCTCATGGAATCTCCTTATGATTTTGAAATTGCGAAAAAACGCGAACTATTTATATCAAAAAAAAAAAAAAACGAAAGAAAAGAATCAAATAGTGATAAATTATTGATGTGATGTGTCGTTTATATCCATATCGTTGGGATTTGGATTCCAGCATAGGCTTGAGTGAATCCACGCCTCATAAGCCTTATGAGACTGTGCTTCAAATGCTATGATTTCAGGCACATCATAGCTATGGAGCTTTAAGAGCAGGGCTTGTATATCCTTGTAATATGAGGGTAGCGTTTTAAACGTGAGTAGCCATTCCTTTGATTGATGTATCGTGTAGTCTTGCTCTTTGCTTTCTCTCCAAAGATAGGCACTTGTGATCTTATGATACTGTGCACAGGCTACAAGGTGCGATTCTAAAAGTGATTGAGCTAAAAACTTAGCTTCCTTTTTGCTAGCGGTGGTAGTGTGGATAATGAGCATAGGAATCTCCTTTTTTATCGTATTGGTTGTGATTATAGCTTAATTTCTGTTTCTATTTTTTGCAATGCAGTCCCGCATTTAAGGCTAACTTTTTTAATTAGGAATAAATATAAAGAAGGTAAAAAATCAAAGAAAATTATCTCTTATTCCTAGTAAAACCTTAATATTAAAGCTATTTAGGATTATCATTTATGTGTATATAACATTCTAGGAAACTCGCAGTTTTTAAAAGTATTATTTGTTGTCGTGCTTCATCTTTTGAGTGTGTTATATATGTTTGCCCAGCTATCACAGACAGCTCCTTGTAATGCTGGAGGGTATTAATGTAATATCACGACTAATACTACTAACACAACTACTTTTTATTCAATAGCAATGGAACACAAGATACGACAATCACTATCAGCCCTAATGTTGTCCTCAGTATGCAAGAGAATGTAAAATTGGGGTAATTACTAATCGTAATACATCTGGCAATGCTCTTAATTATTAATATAGGGCAGGGGGTGATAATCATCCCTAGAGCGGAGAGGGGTTCCTATTACGTAGTGATGCTGGCACAAATACCATAGCCAATCATTCTGGCACAAGAGTGAGCCTCACGGGCGGCATTACCAATTAATCCATTTTGCTTTGATGTTTTGCTGTAAAATAAGTGTTAGCTCTTTTTTATGCGCACTATGCTTTAAAAATACACTTGCAATGTAATTTTTTGCAAGATTTGCTTTAATTTATTTAAAGTGCAAAGGCAAGATAGAATCCCTGTTTCTTTTATTATTTGTGAAACCCTTAGATTTATGCTACCTATTCGCCATTATGAGTATAAAAGTTTAAAAAATCTTTATCCATTTTTGCAAACACAATCAATTTTGCTATACTTAGATACTACCAAATTTCACACAAAGGACACATTATGAAAATTACTTACACCCTCACAGATGAATCTCCCGCTTTAGCGACATATTCATTTTTACCCATTGTTAAGGCATTTTTAAAGCACGCCAATATCGATGTAGTAACTGCTGATATCTCGCTTTCTGCTAGAATCTTAGCGCAATTCCCCAATTCTTTAAATCCTAATCAGCGCGTAGAGGATACACTCTCGCTTTTAGGTGAGCTTGTCAAAACACCTGATGCGAACCTTATCAAAACGCCCAATATCTCCGCTTCAATCCCCCAACTAAAAGCTGCTATCAAGGAGCTTCAAGCAAAGGGCTATAATGTGCCAGAATTTCCCGATGAGCCAAAAAATGATAATGAGAAAAATATCAAAGAAAAATACCAAAAAGTGCTAGGCTCGGCTGTGAATCCTGTACTGCGTCAAGGCAATAGCGATAGGCGCAGCACAAATGCAGTCAAATCCTACGCGCAGAAAAATCCCTATCGTGTCGTGCCTTTTAATAAAGATTCTAAAAGCTGTGTCAGCTATATGAAAGAAGGCGATTTTTTTGATAATGAAAAGGCGGTTTTGATAGTATCTCCCACTACGGCTAAGATTGTATTTAGAGATTCTAATGGTGAAAAGGTGCTAAAAGAAGGGCTAAAATTGGAGCAAAATGAGATTTTAGACGCCACTTTTATGGATACTAAAAGGTTAAGCGCATTCTATGAAGCACAGATAGAATCCTGCAAAAAGCAAGATATTCTCTTTTCTTTGCATTTGAAAGCCACAATGATGAAAGTAAGCGACCCTGTGTTATTTGGCTATGCAGTTAAGGCGTATTTCAAGGAGCTTTTTGAGGGCTTTAAAGATGAGTTAGAAAGCTTAGGCGTAAATGCAAATAATGGCGTGAGTGAGCTTTTAGCAAAGATAGAATCTAGCCCCAAAAAAGCGCAGATTCTTGCAAGATACAATGAGATTTTAGAAAAAAGTGCCAAAATTTCTATGGTAAATTCCGACAAGGGCATTACTAATTTGCACGTTCCAAGCGATGTGATTGTCGATGCTTCTATGCCTGCTATGCTTAAAAATGGTGCAAAGCTATGGGATAAAGAGGGCAAGGAATGTGATGCAAATGCGGTGATTCCGGATAAAACGTATGCGACTATTTATGAAGCCGTGATTGAGGATTTAAGGGCAAATGGCACACTTAATCCTGCGAATTTAGGAAGTGTAAGTAATGTGGGGCTAATGGCAAAAAAAGCACAAGAATATGGTTCACACGATAAGACATTTATCGCGCCTAATGATGGGGAATTTGTAATTTTAGATGCGGATAATAAAGTGCTACTTTCTCACAAAGTGCAGAAAGATGATATTTATCGGGCAAATCAAGCAAAGTATGACGCTGTGCTAAATTGGATTGATTTAGGCATTGAGAGGGCGGATATTACGGGTGATAAAGCGATTTTCTGGCTTGATGAAAAACGCGCGAGTAATAAAATTATGATTGATTTAGTGCAAAAACGATTGAAAGAAAAGGGCAAAGATATCGCTATTCTTGCCCCTAAAGAAGCCTGTTTAGAGTCTTTAAAGCTCATTCGCGCAGGGAAAAATGCCATTTCTATCACAGGCAATGTGTTGAGAGATTATCTCACGGATTTATTCCCGATTTTAGAGCTTGGCACGAGTGCGAAAATGCTATCTGTCGTGCCTATGCTTAATGGTGGAGCGATGTTTGAGACAGGTGCGGGCGGGAGTGCGCCTAAGCAAGTCGAGCAGCTCGTAGATGAAAATCATTTGCGTTGGGATAGCTTAGGTGAGTTTTTAGCCTTGCAGGCAAGCCTTGAGTTTTACGCACAAAAGTGCAATAGCTCTAAGGCAAAGGTGTTGGCTGATGCGCTTGATAGTGCTATTGGGCAGTGGCTTAATAATAATAAAGCTCCTTCACGCAAGGTAGGCGAGGACGACAATCGCACGAGCCATTTTTACTTGACATTATATTTTATACAAGCCTTAGCAAAGCAAAGCGCAGATACGCAAATCGCTGCATTTTTCACACCCTTAGCCGAAGAGATAATATCAAAAGAAGCCACAATCCGCAATGAATTTAATGGTGCACAGGGTAAAAAGGTCAATTTAGGCGGATATTATAAATTTGATGATATAATGGCGGAGAAAATTATGCGCCCAAGCAGTAGTTTCAATGCGATTATTGAAAGGATTACTAAGGGTTAAGTTTAACTTCGATGATTGGAGGGATTAAAGAATGAGTATGAAAATGATAGTTGCACGTGTGCTTTGTTTGGCTTTATCGTGCCATATTTGCGCTCTTGGAGCTACCAATACAAATACAAGAACCACGGCTGCTAAAAAAGCTAGGCAAGCCCCGTCTAAGCAGGTATCACAATTAAAGAGCTTTAATTATGAACTAGGCGTGGCTGCTGAAAGCTATAGCTATCACGAAACTCAAAATAACGAACAGGTAATGAAAATATCAGGGCTTATGTATGGAGTGCAAGGAGGCATTACGCACAATGTTACATCTTCTTTTAGACATAGCTTAAATGCAGCCTATTACACAAGTGCTAATACTCGATATGATGGACACGTTTGCCCAAATCAAGGTGGTAGAGATCAATGTCAGCCATACAAAGCAGATTCGAGTGATTGGTTTTCTTTTGCGCAATATATGATTAATCCGCGAGTGCAAATAGATGATGCGATTATTGGTTATAACTTGGGTGCAGGCTATCGGTATTTGTTTAATGACGTGGATTCTATATCTGCGTATAGACGTGAGCAACATTATGTGTATTACTTGCTGGGGCTTGATATATCCGCGCCTCTTTCGCCTAGAGTTTATGCTAGCTTTATGGCACAATATCGAGGGCTTATCAAAGGTTGGAATAAATCTTATGCAACAGATATTGGTTGGGACTATGATTTATCTTTCACGCAGACACGTGGAAGTGGGTATTATCTCGCTTTAAGGGGCGATTACAAATATAATAGAAACTCTTCCTACTTTATGAAGATTTATTATGAATATTGGAATATTTTAGATTCAGACTTTCAAACTGCCTATCAAAATGGTCAGTCTTTGGGCAGTTATGTAGAGCCAAATAACTATACACATAGTATAGGGGTAAATGTAGGCTTAGCTTTCTAAGGTTTGTCTAGACAAGACCTTTTAGCCCTTGAAGGATTAACCGCCTTTTGCGTTGAATGCCCTTACGGGATTCATCTAAAGAACTTTTGCTTTGTAAGCACAGATTCACGTAGGCTTTCACCTCTCTTCTGCTGGAGCGTCTCCCACCTTCACTTTAAAGATATACCCTCTTCTACAAAGAGAGCGGGGAAGTTGAGCCTTCTCATAAAAAATAGAATATAAATTCTCTAATTTCCCCACAAGTGGATATATCCTCACTTGCATAAAAATAAAATTGCACGAAGTGCAGACATTAAAAGTGCAGGTCGGGGGTGGGGATATAAGGGGGAGCGAGAGGGAGCAATCCAACGAGCTGTCTTCTTTAAGCCCCTCCCCCTTATAGATAAAGAAAATAGACTTAGAGATTCTAAGCCTTAGAATCTTACTTGATGAAATCCCGCAAGGGTAAAATAAGGTGAAGCCGCAATTTTAACTCTATCTTTCAGGCGGAAATAGAGGGCTTAGCTCTTATTCTTAAGAGCTTTTACAAATGTAGATTAGCATTTCGTGCAAATGCGAGGGCTTTAGCCCTGATAGCGAAGGCATAGATAGATTAGAATCTAAAGGCTATTCCCTCAAAGATTTTAGGCGCGAATATCAAGCAAATGTGTTTGAGCTTTGTAGGTTGGTTCTTCTTCTGTTAAACCCTCTGCATTTTTATGTGAATCTTGGGCTTGTTTTTTCTCACTTTCCCTCTCGCGTTTTTTCTCTTGTTTGTCATCGGGGTTAATTGCTTGGACTTCGGGCGAGGGAGAGACTTCCTGCACGGCTTTAAGCTTATCGACAAAGTCTTGCATATTTGCATTAAGCGTAAAATCTACTTTTTGCATATTGTTTGCGTGTTGAATACTGCCAAGCTGGGAGTTTTGATTGATATATGTAACATTACCAATAGGACTAAGTGCCATAATAACCTCCTTTTTGCTTTATAGAATATCGTCTTTTTTTTCAAACGATCGTTTTTGGCAAAACAAAAATAGCAAATACGATTCTAAATTTGCCTACTCACAAGTAAAGCCTCACTTGTATAAATAAATCACACGAAGTATTTGCGGCACAATATTTAGTTTGCGCAATCATTCAAGCCCATAAAGTTAAATGACTAAATCCTGCCCTCTATCGAGAAAAAAAATGCTCTACCACTCGCGCGGTAATAGCTATAATAAGTGTGATTAAAAAGATTTGTGATATTAGCACCCATCTCAAAATGCTTGTTGATTTTCCAACCTAGCTTGATATCAGCAATTGTGTAGCTATCAGTAGCTCCATATATACCACTAGGCGTGAGCTTATTATCCGCATTTTTATAGGGCTTACTTGCATATTCTACCCCAAAACTCCCATATATCTTAGAGCCATCATAGCTAATCGCGCTATATGCTAAATGACTAGGCACACCAGCGACTTTATTTCCCTCTGTGCTTTTCTCTAAGCTTTTTAAAATTACAGAATCCATAAAAGTATAGGTAATATGCACATTTATGCCATAGCCCACAGGGAGAGAAAGGCTAGATTCTATGCCTTGTATGCGATTTTTACCCAGATTGTCATATGCCCCTCGCAGAGTCGGGTTAAAATATGAACTTGAATACTGCATAATGGCATTGCTTGTTGTGTTATTAAAATAATACATTTTCACTATGCCATATTGTGTGTTAAAAGTCATAGGAATATCCTGCTCTATCCCTATATCAAAGCTTAGCACATTTTCAGGCTTTAAGTTTGGATTGCCCTTTATAGCTGTGCCATCAGTAAGGTTTCTATTACTAAACATCTGCGCGAAAGTAGGGGCTTTGAAAGCCTCACCAAAGGAGAGTTTGAATCTTGTGAGCGTATGCGGGGTAAAATTAAGCGATATTTTAGGGCTAAGTGTTTGTTTGGTATTATTGCTATATATATCATTATCTTTATATATCCCATAGCCCTGCCAATAGTCATATCGCACACTTATGTTGCTATAAAATCCCCTAAGATATTTATTCCAATCGCCCTGCCATTGTGTAAAAACACCTATAGCTTGAGTTTTACCTCCTTGCTTATAGCCACTTGTAGGAGAATCGCTAAGAGTTGCATTCATATCTTTCCAATTTTCAATATAATGTTTTTGCTGCGTGTAGTGATTATGCCGATATTGTGCGCCCACTAAAATTTTATGAGATTCATTAAGGGATAAGGCATACAGCATATCGAGATTATTTGTTTGGTATTTATGGTTGGTTTGTGAGCCATCGCCGCCATAAATGCTTGTATTTGCATTTGTTGGATTTACCCCACCATCAGGATTATTGAATCTATCCCACCCAAGGATATTATAAAACTTCACTTCTATGTGGCTATCGTGCGGCAAATAATGCTTATAGTTTAAAGATGAGATGAGCTGCGCGTAAGCTTCCTTGCCGATATTTCTACCATAGAGAATGGGTGCGGGTTTGCCACTATCCACATCGGCATTATTACCATAGCTAGGAATGCCATTTTGTGTAATAAATGTGCTTTGATTCTTATGGTCATATTGATACATATTCCACCGCAAATAGCCACTTAATGTGCCATTATCGCTTGTATCAAGTTCGGCTTTGAGTGAGCTATCATAGGTTGTGTAGGCTTGTGCGCCCATATCACCGATATTATATCGCAATGCCCCGCTGTTAGAATCTAATGTAGGCTTTGCACCTTGATAACCGCTCACATCTGCTACCACGACAGAATCCGCCGCATAGCCTTGTGAAGTAGTGATGCCCAATGAAGCCTTAAGGCGCAATCTTTTATCTAGTAGTGCATCGCCTATACTCATAAAGCTATGAAAAGTATTTTTAGGCGCAAATGATGTGCCTAGGGCATTACCATAACCAAAGATAGCTTTTGCACTAAATGCAGTAGGCATTGTAGTAATGAAATTAATCGCTCCAGCCACCGCACCGCTGCCATAAATGTTTGAAAATGCCCCTCGTACTACTTCAACCTGGGCAATGTCGCTAGAATCCATCGCGGTAAGCATTTTTGTGTTATTGTTAATATCATTTAAGATAATACCATCAACCATAATAGCTGCACCGCTTAAACCTCGAATCCTTACGCTATCAAATGTATCCATACCACGTGACTTACTCTGTTGTAACCCCTCATATCCCCTTAAAGTATCGCTAAACTTGCGATTAGGACGCAAGGCAATATCTTTTTGGCTCACTACACTGACATTACCCGGAGCTTCATCAATAGCCGTATCTATGCGTGATATACTTACTATGCTTTGAGAAAGTGTTACAGAATTTAGCTCTTTAGCATTGATTATTGAATAAGCAGATAAAATAGCCATAATAGAAATGGATAAGATTCTAAGCTGCATAATAATACCTTTTATGTAAATAGTTTTATAAATATTACTATAATATGAAATATATTAAATTAGTATTACTATCAAATAATAATCTTGCTAGAATGACTAAAAATATTACAAAAAACTACATTTTATTATCTATATATCAGGAAGAATGATTTTTGCAGCAGTAGTCTCTTGTCTGTTTATGATTTTTCACGAATATGTTTTAGAATCTAAGCTTTGTTTTTATACAATTTCATCTCCTCTTATCCTATCACGCACAAGGCTTTATATTTATGATAAGTAAGCATTCAATCGAGGCTCTCAAGCAACAAATAGATATTATAGAAATTGTTGGTGCGTATGTGGAGCTAAAAAAGGCTGGGAGTAACTATGTAGCCTGCTGTCCCTTCCATAATGAAAAGACGCCTAGCTTTGTGGTAAGCCCTGTAAAAGGATTCTATCACTGCTATGGCTGTGGCGTGGGGGGCGATGCGATTAAGTTTCTTATGGAATATGAGAAAATTAGCTTTGTAGAAAGTGTGGAAAAAATCGCTGCGATAATGGGCTTTACGTTGGAAAGAGACAAACAATATGAAAAAAAGCCCCAAAGCCTTATACTTGATGAGATGATGAGATTCTATCAAAAATGCCTCCTCTCCCATCAGGCTTCACTTGATTATCTTGCCTCAAGGCATATTTCTAATGCCAGTATAGAAACTTTCCGCTTGGGCTATTGCGGGGCAAGTTTTGAAAGTCTTAATTTCATTAAGCAAAAAAATCTTAGCAAAAAAGAGGCGCTAGATTTTGGCGTTATCGGGCAGGATAGCGGACGTGAATATGCGCGTTTTAGCAATAGAATTATCTTTCCTATACATTCCCCTAATGGCAAGGTAGTAGGCTTTGGTGGGCGCACCATAAGTGGCGATAGGGCAAAATACATTAACTCCCCCCAAAGCAAAGTATTTAACAAATCACGCTTACTCTATGGCTATTACATTGCCAAAGACAAAATTTACAGGCAAAAAAAAATCATCGTGTGCGAGGGCTATCTTGATGTGATTATGCTTCATCAGGCAGGGTTTGATTGCGCAGTGGCTACGCTTGGCACAGCCCTTACCAAAGACCATATACCGCTTTTACGCAAAGGTGAGCCAAAAATCATCTTAAGCTATGATGGAGATAAAGCAGGTATAAATGCTGCCTTCAAAGCAGCGCAAATGCTCTCTCACGCGCATTGTGATGGCGGGGTGGTCATCTTTGCCAATGGAGCCGACCCTGCGGATATGGTGGTAAATAAGCAAATCAATGAACTTAATGAAATCTTTGCCGCTCCTATGCCCTTTATTGAGTTTGTTCTCACACATATCGCGCAAAGTTATGCCCTTGAAAATCCACTACAAAAAGAAAAGGCATTAGCAGAATCTACACAATTCCTCCATACATTAACGCCCCTTTTACAGGAGGAATACAAGCCCCTTGTAGCGCGGCTGCTTTCTGTGCCTACGCGACTTATCCATACCCAACGCACACAAGCCCCCTCGCTCCCGCCTCAGCTCCTCCTCCATACGCAAGATATTGCCGAACTCACTTTGATTAAAACATTCCTAGAGCAGCCTACATTCATTGATTTTGCGATTGAATACATTGACATATCGCTTTTTAGCTCTAAAAAAGAAGAGTTTCATCTTCTTATGAATCAGCAATACGAAGCCCCGCCGCTCCTAAGTATTGCTATTAATGATAAGATAAAACCTTTAAGCGATTTACCGAGCCTTAAAGAACATTTGCGATTATTCATCACTAAAGCGTATGAACGTCTCTTAGCGCATATACCTCATAGCGATATGAGTTTGCAGGATAAAAATGCGTTAATTAAGGATACAAAACATAAAATTCTACAACTCAAACAAGGAGAATTACTGCCCTATGTTAGCCCTAGCACTTTTTAGCGGAGGCTGTGATAGCCTCATTTCTATGAAACTCCTCAAAGACCAAGGCATTGATGTGATTGCCTTGCATTTTGACATCGGCTTTGGAGGGAATAAAAGTAAGCTTACATATTTTCAAAATGCCACCGCGCAAATTGATGTGAAACTTCAAATCCTCGATATTAAGCGGCAATTCTTTAATGATGTGCTTTTTAAGCCAAAATATGGCTATGGCAAATACTTCAATCCCTGTATTGACTGCCACGCGAATATGTTTGCTAATGCATTTGATTATCTGCTAGAGGTAGGGGCGGACTTTGTCATCAGTGGAGAGGTTTTAGGGCAACGTCCCAAATCGCAACGCAAAGAAGCCCTCGACCAAGTAAGAAAGCTCGTGCGACGTATCGGGGAAAATGCGAAGTTTGATAGTCTCCTTTCACGCGATGGAAGCAATCCTAATAAGCCTAGATACCTTGATGAGCTGCTTTTGCGCCCTATGAGTGCTAAGCTCCTAGAGCCAAGCTTCCCGGAGAAAATGGGCTGGGTAGATAGAGAAAAATTACTTGATGTGAGTGGGAGAGGGCGTACAAGGCAACTTGAGATGATTAAAAACTATGGATTCAAATATTTTGAAAAGCCCGGTGGAGGCTGCCTCCTCACACAAGATTCTATCGCGCTTAAAATCAAAGACCTAAGCGCTCATCGTCAAATGCAGTTTGAGGATATAGAAATGATTAAAGTCGGGCGTTATCTTGTGCTAGATGAGGGTGCAAGGTGTGTCATCGCGCGTAATGAAGAGGAAAATGCCAAACTTAAACAACCTAATCCTTTAATGGAGCATATTGTCTTGCTTGATTGTGTAGGACCGCTAGGCATTGTAGAATCTAATGCTTCTAGGAATGATAAAATATTAGCTGCGCGTATTGCCCTAAGCTATGCAAGAACGCAAGAGACAAACGAATATAGAGTGCAAATTGGCGAGGAGGTGTATTCCCTGTTGCCGCTTGATAGACAAAGTGCGCAAAGCTATTTGCTTTTGAGATCATAAAATAGAATCTAGCATTACGCTACGCTATCATTAGAGCAGTTTCTCACTTAAGGGGTAAAAATGGGTTTTGATATTATGGGCTTGCATATATGGGATCTTAGTCAGCCATTTGGCTATTTTGAAGCATTTAGTGGCATTATCGTGGTGCTTTTATGTGCTGCCTTAGTATTTGGAGTATTGCGATATTTCCGCCCTCCACGAGGATAAAAATATTAAATGTTTTTGCCCTTTTTTACTCTATGGGTTTAAATAGGCTTTATCCTATCCCTTTCTATGAGCGGTTTAAGCCCTAAAGGCTGTGAATTAAGGTGTTAGATTTGATAATACGGGCTTTATTTACTTACTAGGAGGATTTATGAAAAAATTGAGTTTAGTAGCTTGTGCGATATTGTTTGCTGGGTGTTTATCAAGCTTGCCTACATTACAAGCAGATTTGGAAGAAAGCGCAAAGACACAAGTGGCTCAACAAATACAAAAACCCTTAGAGCTTACGTATGGCAAAGTGCTTAATGAAGAAGAGCTTGTAAGCCTTAATCAATGTGTGTCAGGGGAGATTGTGCGCCAACTTACACAAGAAGAGAAGTTGTTTCTAGGTGGCAGTGCGGTTGAAAAAGCATCAGTGGTAGAGAGTGCAAAAAGCACAGCACAAAAGCTTTTGCCCACAAGTGATGAGGTAAAAAATGCTATTAAAACCTGTTCTGTGGCTATTGGTATAGCAAAAACCATTGAGAAACTTAAGTAAGCATATCCTTTTAATTTTCTTTATTATGCAATCCATATCCTTTGTTATGCTGCACAAAGCTTACAAGGCTTAATTGCATTTGCGTAAAATATTTACTCTATATCAAGCTCTCTGCTATAATTTTACCTATAAGTAAAAAGGAAAAAGTCAAAAGTAGAGCTTGATATTTTGGAAACCCTCATATTAGCCTCTCTTATAGTTATATTTGGGATTTTATTACAAATGCATAGATGCACTTCAGGGAATCTACCTCGTATCAGGGCTTTTGATATTTTTTGCGATTTTGCGTATGCTCTCAATTGGAATCCGTGTAAGCATTTTAGCTTGGGTTTTGTGCTTCTTAAAATGCTTGATCGTAATAATGAGTAATTTCTATTTTACTATCTCTAGCTTTGAGGCTACAAAGCCGCGTGGATAATTTCTCTAAAACTTTCTATTTTCAAACTCGCCGAACCTACTAGCACACCTGAAACATTTTGCAATGCAAGAATCTCCCCTGCATTAGTGCCATTCACACTACCACCATAAAGCAAAGGTGCAGGTGTGAGGGTGGAGAGCATATTATGTGTGGCTTGAATCTGCTCCATTGTAGCACTAACCCCTGTGCCAATCGCCCAAATAGGCTCATACGCGATAATAAGTTGAGGATAGCTCACATCAATACCACTAAGCTGTGCACTTAAAAAGTCTTTAAGCGCATTCTCTCCCCTCTGCCGCACTTCTAGGGGCTCACCTATGCAGTAATATATACAGAACCCCGCTGCTTTATAGAATTGAAACTTTTTGTTGATGAACTCTTGGGATTCGCTAAATAATGTGCGCCTCTCACTATGCCCTATTAAAATGCGTGAGATATGAAATTCTGTTAATTGACTTAGCCCGATTTCTCCTGTGAATCCACCATTTAAAGCAAAATAAGCATTTTGCGCTCCTATATGAAAATGTGTGAAATCATCATTAAGCAAGGCGCTTGCAGAGGGGAAAATATCTACCTGCGGGGAGGCTTTAGTATTTGACTTGATATGTGTAAGGAGAGATTCTAGTTCTTTGGCATATATTTGCACCTCTGCGCGTGTGAGATTGGCTTTGAAATTAGCGGCAATGATGGGCAGCATTTGAAATCCTTTGTGATTAAGTTAATTAACCTTACTTGCAAAAGCTTATAAGTGGAGGCTTGGCATATTTATACTTGTTTGAATGCCCTTTTGTTTCACATTGCAAGTGTTAAGTTTTTAAGATTTAAAATCCGTATTTTACATTCTTTTTTGTTTTTTTATATTAGTGAAGTATGTCTATTATGCCTTTGCCATCAGGGCTAAAGCCTCTGCTAATCCCTAAAGGACACACTTATAACTAAAGCTACACCTTATTTATCAAGTGAGATTTTAAGGTATAGAATCTCTAATTTTATTTTTTTGTAAGGGGAGATTTGGTTCTTTTTGCCTCTAGCTTAAGAGAGGGGCTTTTATTCCCTACTTCAGCTCTGCCCAGTTTGTCCCTATGTTTATCCCACATTTTAGTGGCACTTCAAGCGTATAAATATGATTCATAATATCTGCCACAGCATAGGCATATTCCTGTGCCTTCTCACTTGGAGCTTCAAAAATCAGCTCATCATGCACTTGTAAGAGCATTTTTAAATCGCTCTTGCTATAGATTCTGTGAATCTCAAGCATAGAAAGCTTTATTAAATCCGCCGCACTCCCTTGAAAAATCGAGTTAATGCCCTCACGCAAGAAATTTGCCTTCATAAATTCCGTAGCCCTACTAAAGTCAAAATACCGCCTATGTCCTAGCAACGTCTGTGAGTAGCCATTCTCAAGTAAAAAGTTTTCCTGTGCGCTAAGATAATCTTTAATCGTAGGAAAAAGTGCAAAATAGCTCTCTATGTAGCTTTTTGCTTCTTTGAGTGGAATTTGCAGAGTTTGTGAGAGTTTCTTGCTCCCCATACCATAGATAAGCCCAAAATTAATAGACTTCGCAATGGAGCGCTTCTCCTGCGCGTTTTCTATCCCAAAAAGCCTTGCTGCCGTCTCAAAATGTATATCCTTATCCTGTTTGAAGGCTTCAATCAATGAAGTATCCCTGCAAAAATGCGCTAAAAGCCGCAATTCAATCTGCGAGTAATCAATGCTGATAAGGCTATGTCCCGCCTTGCTAATAAAGGCTTGGCGGATTTTGCGCCCCTCTTCGCTCCGCACGGGGATATTCTGCAAATTGGGCGATTTGGAGCTTAGCCGCCCTGTGGCTGTGCCATTTTGCAAAAATGATGTATAGACTCTATGCTCACTATTTGCCGCCCCAAAGCGCAAAAGCGGCTCAATATAAGTGCTTTTTAGCTTATTGCTCTCCCTATAATCAAGTATGAGATTCACAATCGGGTGGCTGTCTTTAATCGCTAGAAGCGTCTTTTCATCGGTGCTTAAGCCGCCCTTAACACTTCGTCCCGCCTTTAGCCCTAAGCGGTCAAAAAGCACATGGGAAAGCTGTTGAGGGGAATTGAGATTGAAATTCTCCCCACAAGAGGTGAAAATATCTTTGCTGAGTTGTGATATATGCTCGCTCGCCTTGTCTTTAAGCGATTCTAAAAGTGCCATATCTACTTTAATCCCCTCACATTCCATTGCCATTAGCACCTTGATAAAAGGGAATTCTAAATTATAGGCTAACTCTAGGATTCCACCCCATTCACGTGCGTGAAACTCCTCTTCCAGGCGATGATAGAGAGCAAATGTCGCTGCGGCATCTTCAGCGGCGTATTGTGTAGCGGCAATAATATTCACTTGTGAGAAGTTCTCCCCCTTTGCCACGACAGAATCAAAACTAATCATTGTATGTTTAAACCACTTCATCATTTGCTTATCAAGTCCCACAGGAGCGATAGAATCATACAGCCAAGAGAGAATCATACTATCATATATCGCCCCCTTATGTTCTAGCCCCAAAGTGCGATAGATAAGCGTTAAGTCAAACTTAAGATTATGCCCGATAAGTGGATATGTGAAAATCCGCGCGATAATGGATTTTGCAGATTCTAGAGAAATTTGCCTTCCTACACCTAGGTAGCTATGCCCCACCGGCACATAATAGGCATTCTTACCATCAAAGCAAAAGGAGAATCCTACCAAATGCGCCTCCTGCATATCCAAGCTATCACTCTCGCAGTCAAAGCCCACTTTCGCCCCCTGCGGAATGGTATCTAGCATAGATTCTATTTCTTCCACACTATCAAGCAAATGTGCTTTAAAAGCAAAAGTTTGTGAGGATTGCACACTCTCAAGTGTAGAGCCTACACCTCTTTGTGCGCTTCGCCGCTGCTGATAGCGCTCGTGCGGGGATTGCACCTTAGAGATGATATTTTTTAACCCATAGGTTTTAAGCTCGTCCATTATTTTTAACATAGGATTAGATTCGGGCATTAGACATTTGCTTAAATCAATGCTTTGTAGCAAATCATCGTGCAGCGCCACAAGTTTTTTGCTTAAAAACGCGCTTTGCTTGCCTGCTTTTATGAGATTAGCTATCCGCTCACTCACCACATCTGTTAGCTCATTCTCACGCGCATACATAGATTCTATATCCCCAAAATGCGCGATAAGCTTTTGTGCGCTTTTAGCACCTATGCCCTTTATACCCATCACATTATCGCTGCTATCGCCTACTAACGCCTGATAATCGATAAAATTTTTAGGCTTCACGCCATATTTCTCTATGCACTCCGCTTCACCGATATTGCGTTTCCCTATGGGGTCATAGATGTAAGTATCTTTATCGATGAGCTGATACAAATCCTTATCGTGACTAATAATTCTCACCGCGATATTTTGGGCGTTAGCGACTTTATTAATCGAGGCAATCACATCATCAGCCTCATAGCCCTCAATGCTGATATTCAAAAAGCCCATTTGCTTAATCCATTCAATCGCAATAGGCAGCTGCATAAGCAATTCTTGTGGGGGCGATTGGCGATTGCGTTTATAAGCGTCAAAAATCTCGCGCCTTTTATTTTCCCCTCCGCCCTCTAAAGCAAACATAATATATGTGCAAGATGGGTCTTTATAGAGAGACTGCAGCAAATTACAGAATCCTACAAGTAGCCCTGTGGGAAAGCCCTGTGCATTTTTAAGAGGGGGTAGGGCATAAAAGCTTCTAAAGAAAAAACCAAAAGTATCAATCACGCTTAAAGTATGCATAACTTTGCCCCCTCTGTCTTAAAATGTATCAGTATTTTGAGATTCTAAATGCTAAAGCGAGGCAAAGCCTCATAAATAAGTCAAAAATTGTAACCAAACAATACTTCGAGAATACTTTAAGCATAATAAGACCATGTAACAATTAAAGAAATATTATAGATTCACTAGTCTATCGTTCCTACACTGTTGTGGCTATCGCCACCGCGTAAGGCTCTTTTTACAGAGAGAAGCCCTGCAAATGCCTTGCGTGTGTAAGACTACGTGGCACTTTAGTGCAATAGTGTAGCAATGATGAATCTACCCATAACAATATGTTCTAAACCAAAAGTTGCGGTAAGTGGTAAATTCTTTTGGCAAGTGAAAAAAATTTCTTCTGCACCCGCAACTATCAAAGGGGATTTCTTCTGCCCTTTGAAATACACCTATCGTTTTGTATCCTTAATATCAGTGTGTTTGACATTTACTTCTCTTAGCGTGTACAAAATGAGAACTTCATTCATTTTGGTAGAAATTATGTCAAGATTTTGCTTATTTCTTAAAATTTTTTTAAACATTAAGCAAAATTTCAGGGGGGGGGACTTAAAGAAGTCGGTTCGAGGATATACCTCACTTGCAGATAGACTAGGGATTCTAAAATCTATGCTTCAAAACTTATTTACAAGTATGTAAAAAATACTAGGGATTTGAAGTAAAAGGCAGGGGGGGGGGCAAAGCCCCCATAAAGAAAAACATTGAAGATAAGACTTAGCCTCTGCTAGGTGTGTCGTGATGAACGCTTAGAGTGCCTTTAATATCGCTTAAAATCGCACAAGCAGCTTCATTGGCACTGCCCATAGCACAAGCTACCATCGTAGTTACCCCGCTCACAAGCCCAGCAGCATACACGCCCTCTTTTATCATTTGCCGTTCTTTGGTTTTGAGCTTGATTTTATTAGGCTTTGGCATAAGGGTGTGCGGCTCTACAAAGCCCTCTAAGCCTTTAATATCACACTTTGAAGCACCAGTTGCCACGATGATATAATCTGCTTTTACTTCATTGCCCACATTATCTTTAGTGATGAGATTGACCTTTTCCCCGCTAATTTCTGTAACGCTTGATTGGATATAGCGCACTTTGAGCATAGTATCTATTTGCCCTTTGATATGAGAGAAAATCGCTTCAGCCTTAGCGCCTTTTGGGAAAAATGGCACATTATAAATCGCCGCTGCCTTTAAATCTGACTGATTGTCATCAAAAATAGTAATATCAAAGTCAATCTCATTATTTTTAGCTGCTGCAAAAAATAGCGCAGCACTAAGCCCAGCAATACCACCACCTATAATTGTAATTGTCTTTTTCATTTTTACTCCTTGTTTTTAGTAGAGTGAGATTATATTCAAATTTTGTGAGAGAATGTTAATAATGTAATATTTTTTAATCTTTAAGCAAATCTTCAGGGGGGTGGGTGGGTGTATAATTTTTCCTTTAAAGGAAAAATTAAAAGGAGAGAATATGCAAGAAAATACAGGGCAGATTCAAAACAATGCAGGACACATTAATGATAATAATGTAGTTCAAGCTTCAGTAACAGCAACAGCTTGGGAAGGTAAAGTCCCCAAACAAATATTAGATATGCTTAAAAGTAGATTAGCAAAAAATAGCTTCTTTAGGAATGATACAGCTTAAAAGTCCTGTAGTGGGATTACTCTTTGGTGCACTTGGTGTAGATAGATATTATAAAGGTGATGTAGGGCTAGGTATAGGTAAATTCCTTAGCGCATTTATATTTGTTGGATTTATTTGGGCATTTGTGGACTTATTCCTTATATGGAAAGGGATTAAGAAAGATAATTTTGAAAAAGTCAATTCACAGCTTTTACTCTGTGGTGTGTAGAGATAAGGAGGGGAGAATGAGGAGGATGATTTTAGGAAGTATTTTTGTATTTTTAGTTGTGAGTTTTATGGGCGCACAGGAGGTAGCACCAGACAAATTGGCTCGGCAACAGACAACACTTCTAACACAAATGTGTGATAAGAAGTTTGATGAATTAGAATTGCCAGAAGGGCAAAGAAGGGATTTTATCACAATTTGTGTTGGAAGTGTTCTTGATTCTCCAGATGGAGATTTTATTAATGCGGTATTAAAAAAATACAAAATCAACCCGCAAAAGGTAATAGATTCTTATATGTGCATTTTCCACGATAAATCATTGTGTAATTTTAAGTAATGAAGGAGAGCAAAATGAAAATCTTAAAATGTGTTTTTTTGGTTGGAAACATAGTCAGTTTAGGGCAAAGTGCAGATTTGCAAAGCTTAAAGGCAAAGGCTAAAGAGATAGCTGCAAATAGCGCACAAGGCACGAAACTAGGTAAAGAGTAGGATGTCTTGTTTGATGAGAAAAAGAAGATAGTGAGAGCTTATTTGCCACATTTGCAAGAAGCGCAAGAATTGGGCGATAGGGCTGAGTATAATGCCTTGATTGATGAGCGCGATAATGAGCTTGCTCCTATTGAGCACAAGATTAAGGAGACAAATAGCAAGATAGATACGGTTTATAAGAAAGGGCAGAATCTCCTTAGCAAAACAAATGTTCAGCAGGAAGTTCGAATCCAACACAAACGTGTAAAAACCTTGAAAGTGAATTTTATAAATGCCTAGAGGATTTTAACAAGAAAAGAACGCAGGTATATCAAGATTATTTCAAGGCAAAAGATAATTTCATAGCAAAGTATAGCCGCTAGATATGCTTGAGGAGTAAGCAATGGGAGGGATTTTAAAGGGTTTGATTATAGTATGAGTGTTTTAGTCAGTTTAGGCTGTGTGGATGTGCCTTTTCTGCAAGGGTTTTTTGAAACTCCACAGGAGAGGGCAGCTAGGATACAAAAAGATTATGATGAAGCCTTTGCCCAGTATGCATCCATAGCAGAAATGAGCTAAAGGCTGTAGCAGATGCTAAGAGAAAAATGGAGGAGACAAGAAAGGCTTATGAAAGTGCTAAGAGCATATATGACGAAGCTGAAAGGAAAATATTAAGTGAAGGGAACAGGATACGTTCTAATGCTCTTGAAGAATTTCATAATACTTTCAATAGGGCATTGGAGAAATTAAGCTTAAAGGAAATCACTATTTATGAATTTGAGAATATCAGGGATAGAGCATTTTATAGACAGAATCAAATACTTACGGAGAGCTACCATGATGACGCTAGAGAGGTAGGGAACCTAGAATCGAGTGATAAAGGGAGAAAACTCAATCAAACTTCACGTGCTTATAAAGAGGCTCAAAAGAATTATGAGGAAGAAGTGATTGGAGCAGCGATAGCAGATGTCAAGGCAGCACAAGAAGCAAAACAAAATCTTAAAAGAACAGATTATGATATAGATATCAAAGAAGCGCAAGAAACCTATAAGCTGGAGATAATAAAGGCAATGCAGAGCAAAATTCAGGCAAAAAGTAGTTTGTAGCTTTTATGTAAAACCCTTACACTAGATACCAAAAGAAATGCTAAGCATTAATGAGTTTAAAGATGAAACTATTGATACAATAATGGGTGAGATTGCTACTAAAGTTTTGTGTGAGCGCAAATCGCAGAGCTGCATTCAAATGTGATAAAAAAAGGCTAAAGATTGTCCCTACCACCGCTTCAAAGATATGCCTCTCGCTCCTCTACAAAAAAAGAATAGGGGGGAATAAAAATATTAGTTTGTTTTTTATATCTTAAAGAGGAAAATCCCGTTGATAACACAGGCATCACACCGCCTTTAGATTTAGCGAAAACTTGGATAAAAGTTGGAACTTTAAAGTTGTCCTACACAGGACAAAGCTTGGTGAGTGTCTCATTAAGAGAATGCTTGATTTTGCTATATCTAACAATATATTTAATCTCTATCTTACTACTTTTTCAAAACACACAGCATTAATCAACCTACTAGGGCAATATGGGTTTAAGCAGTGGGGCAATAAAGGTGATGAACTCGTCCTGATAAAAAACATTGCAACAACTTTAAAAGAGATGCAACAGAATATATGTCTTGATTTCTCCTCAATAAATACTAAAAATGTCAGTAAATATATTTTAGGTATTTACCGCAGTATCATACAGGAATGTTTTCGGATTCAATGCTTAAAACAGAGGATTTTAATATACTAAAAGATTTATCAGAACCCAATAGTATTCATAAAGTTTATCTCACAAGTATGAGAAAAATTGAAAATCTCAAAAAGGCGGTTTGATTGTTATCTACCGCAATAAAGATGAGAAAGCTTCCAATGCTAATTATTCCTTTGTTGCTAGTTCATTATGCGCAGTAGGAGAGTATAAGGATATGAATAATTTTAGTGAGGAGGAGTTTATCAAATATTGTAAGCCCCACAATATTTTTGCTGAAGTGCAATTAAAAACAATATTATCAAAATAAATAATTCCCAAAAATCATCAAAATGACTTATTGAAATATTCCCATCAATTAGGCGATATTCCACATCTCTTATGTTTGCAATTTTTTCTTCCATATAAATACCCCATTAAATTTTTGATTTGCACAAAACTTTAAGCAATATCCTCATAATTCATCACAACAACCCCCTGTTCCCTTGTTTGTTTCAACATTAAGAGAATACCCACTTCTTTGCTCTCTATGATTCTAAATCCCTTATATAACTCTCTCACTAAGGTGCAATCATTGTAGCGTAGGATAAATTTGCCCGAATGTTTTTAAGCAAAGCACATAGTTTCTTATGCTCCTTTATACTAAAGGTTCTTTGCATTTTATAGTAGTTTCCTGTCCCTACATAAGGCGGGTCGAGGTAAAAGAGAGAATCGGGGCTATCATATTGCAAGTGAGTTAAACAAACGCAGAAGCAACCTTATTGGTAAGCCCATAGTCTTGCAGGGTGAGGATAAGGCATAAGATGAGTTTTTAAAAGAGCTTGTCAATAATCGCAATTTTAGAAAGTTTCTCTATGAGTGTAGCTCTGCCATTGCTTATGGCTTTGCGAGTTTTATTATCAATTATAGACAAGAAAATAGCAGAATCTACCCTCAATTTGAGTTTATCTCACCTCGCTATTTTGAAAGCAATAATGCCTTTATGCCCTATGTTTCTGAAGGTGGGAATAAGATATATCTTAAAGATAATGAGGAGCTAATGCGACTTTTTCTTAATAGCGCACTCTTTTGGATAGATTCTACTATTGATAGGGGATAAGATGGCTTCTAAAGCAATGCTTGAATTTGACTTTTCACTTCCGCCAAGTGAGGCTATTGCTTTTTTGCAGAGCAAAAATCCTGAAGTGCTTAATGAGAATTACTGAAGGGTTGTGGATTGGGATTGTGAGGAGGAAGCCACTATGGATTATTAAATCTGCTTAAATTTAATGTTTGAAATCAAAGTAAAACCGCCCACTTTGATTTCACACGAGGGATTACATTATGATAGGCAAGATGGTTATAAAATTAACTATCTTGCCAATTCACACCAATAGTTTCTAATGTCTGTTTTTTATAAACAATCTTTAACGTATAGGTTTTTACATAAAATGTTCCTTTAGGATATTCATACTCATTCTCTAATATTTCTTTAGCTTGTCTTTTGATACCTCCGCATATACCTGCAAGAGCTTTTAAAAATCGCTCTTTATGTGTATTATAGAGCTGACTAACAATCAACTTACAATCTTTGGAAAAGTTAAAATGCTTAAATAAGTCATCAGGTGAATCAATCTTAGCCATTCACATCATCTTGTGTAGCAGGGATAACATCTTGTAAAAAGACTGATTCTAATGGCATTATCTTTCCTTGCTCTATGGAGTGCCATAGCTCATCGTGTGTCTCTTGAGAGATTTGTGAAGCACTCTTATCAAGTAAGTCTATAATGACCTTATCTAATATGCTTATCTCTTGCGGACTAAAGGCGTCTAAATTTGGCTCTTGCAAACATAAAAAAGATTGTTGTGTGTAGCCATATTTAGATGTTTCAAATGTTTGAATAATCCCTTCTTTTTGCATAGATTTTAAAATTGAATTAATATTTGTAGGCATAGGACCCTGAGGCATTTTTCTATACTCTAAATTTGTAAGTTGCTTAAAGTATTTATGCATAAACTCTCTATCGGCAAACCATAGAATTTTCACAAGCTTCACTTTGCCAAGATTTTTAGGAGAGTTATTGCATTGAAAATAATTAATGATATATGCAATGGTTGCCTCTGTCTTATTCAACTTTGCCACCTTAGTATAATTTGAATGTTTGTATTATATTAAGTTTTAATAATATAAAGATTAAATCGACTTTTTTTGTAAATATACTCTTTAGTAGAATCTCTACACCAACACCCCGCTTATACTCAACTCCTTTGTATGATAAGTGATATTCCTAG
>ERZ778516.126-NODE-126-length-63566-cov-16.909071_pt1 | contig 63566 bp, 57 predicted proteins | sample MGYA00510342_ERZ778516 | MGnify/ENA primary metagenome ERZ778516 (study PRJEB29527, sample SAMN07138961) | mouse gut metagenome | material: feces | host: mouse | place: China:Nanjing | collected 2016-01-25 ...
ACATAAGATTTTAAAGTCAAATCAAAAACGTATCTTTTAAGGTTTTTTAAACAAAATTCTAAGTAAAATACCGCCCTACATTATTTAAAGAAAGCAGGTGAAATTATGCCCGGTATCAAAGTAAGAGAAAGCGAAACTTTTGAAGAAGCTTACAGAAAGTTCAAAAAACAGACTGACCGCAATTTAGTAGTAACAGAAGTGCGTGCCCGTAGATTTTTTGAATCAAAAACAGAAAAGCGCAAAAAGCAAAAGATTAACGCGAAGAAAAAAATGCTTAAAAGGCTTTATATGCTTCGCCGCTATGAGTCTAAGCTCTAAACAATCTCTACTAGCAATGCAGCCTTTGTATTGCTAGATACACTCCCCCCCCCCCTTACCCCACCCTAACAAAATAACGCACAATTAGTTTCAAACTAATTGTTTTAGAGGTAATAGAATCTCTAGCCTATTATGTCTTTGTTTCTATAACTGGAGGGGCTTAAATGTGCAAGTGTAGCTTATCCTACCTCTTATTCCCCTCCTTAAAAAAGAAACAAAAGAATCGAGTGTTGAGTTTACTTAATGGGTAAAGCAAAACCCATAGAAACTGAAAGCCTTTTTGGGAGAATATTTTAAATCCATATAAGGAAATTTTATAAAGGTGCTAGGGCTTGATACATTTGTTTATGGGGTGGCGGAGCGGACGGGGCTCGAACCCGCGACCCCCTGCGTGACAGGCAGGTATTCTAACCGGCTGAACTACCGCTCCACAATTATAGAATCTACAACCCGCGATATTGTTTAAGCGGATTATCACAATAGTGGTGGTCGCTACAAGGCTCGAACTTGTGACATCCACCTTGTAAGGGTGGCGCTCTACCAACTGAGCTAAGCGACCATTAGTATAAAGAGAACAGAAAGCATCAAAACAAAAGTGGTGACCCCTAGGGGATTCGAACCCCTGTAGCCACCGTGAAAGGGTGGTATCCTAACCGTTAGATGAAGGGGCCACTTCTATTTTGGTGGTGACCCGTGTTGGATTCGAACCAACGGCCCATTCCTTAAAAGGGAATTGCTCTACCAACTGAGCTAACGGGTCATATTTGTTTTGCCTTATCTAACTTTTACAAACAAAAAATAGTAATGTGAAAACTTGACAAAAAAAGAGTGCAATTATAGTGAGTTTGCTCTTTTTTGTCAAGCCTTAAGCAATGCTATTAACATCTCAAGCGCTTTTGTACAGCTCTGAGATTGCACTGCGTATCTATCGCCATCAAATTGATAGCGCATTACCACAGCCTCACTGCCCTTTATCTGTGCACCGATAAATACACAACCCACAGGTTTTTGCGCACTTCCTCCACTTGGACCAGCAATACCGCTTGTAGCCAATGCTACATCTGCTCCACTTTGTGTAAGAATCCCCGCACACATCGCTCGCACTACAGGCTCACTTACTGCTCCATATATTTGCAAATCTTCTTGGTTCACACCAAGCCAAGAAGATTTGATTGTATTCGCATAGCTTATGATCGCCCCATCAAGCACATTTGATGCCCCACTAAGTGCGGTAAAATGATAGCTTAAAAGTCCTCCTGTGCAGCTCTCTGCGATACCAATCTTATATCCTTTGGCGCATAAAAGATATAGAGATTCCTCTGCTAGTGCCGCCTTTAGGCATATTTGTATGGTAAAATCGCTATCTTTTGGCTTCATTTGGTAACTCCTTGAGAGTAAATCTTACTTTTTGCTTCATTTTTTTTATAAAAAATACTACACTATCTCATCTTAAAATAAATATTCAAAACATCATAAAGGAGGTGGATTATGGGAAAGCAAGAAAAGCAGATTGTCATTAGACCTGAAAATGAGGCGAACATAAAAGATGTCTATAAGCGTAAAAATGGGTGTATGAAAGAGGATTTTTATATCCACGAGCTCACAAAGTTACAAATTGAACTCTTAAAGTTGCAAAATTGGGTAAAAGCTACTAATCAAAAAGTTGCCATTATTATGGAAGGGCGAGATGCAGCTGGTAAAGGCGGCACGATAAAAGCCCTAACAAGCCGTATGAATCCGCGGAGCTGCAGAATTGTTGCTCTGCCTAAGCCCACAGAGGCAGAAAAAACAGAGTGGTATTTTAAACGTTATATCAGCACCTTACCTAGTGGTGGGGAAATTGTCTTTTATGATAGAAGCTGGTATAACCGCGCAGGTGTAGAAAAAGTAATGGGCTTTTGCACCCAGGAGCAATACAAAGAATTTATTACACAGGTATCAAATCTTGAGCAAATGCTTATTTCAAGCGGAATGATTATCTTTAAATACTTCCTTGATGTGGGGAGAGAAGAGCAAAAACGTAGAATTTTGCGCCGCAAAACTGACCCGCTTAGAATGTGGAAACTTAGCCCTATTGATAGCAAATCTTTAGATTTATGGGAGCAATACACAGAAGCGTTTGAGAAGATGTTTGCGCGCACACATACGCACGTTTGCCCTTGGACGATTGTTAATACCAATGACAAAAAACGCGCTCGTCTTAATGTCGCACGTGATATTCTAAGCAAAATTGACTATGAGGGCAAAGACCAAACAAGTGTATGCCTTTTGCCTGATCCTAGCATTGTATGGACATATTCTCAATATCAATCCACCCATCTTGATCCTACAAAAGAGATTCAAAAACAGCTTGAAGAGCGCAAAAAAGCCAAACGTGCAGAAAAAAAGGCACAAAAAGCTGCCAAAGAAAGTACAACAAAAGACAAAAAGTCAAAACCTAGCACACCCACAATCAGGGCTAAACCTACAACACCAGAAGAAACGCTTGCCAAAAAAGCCAAAAGCACACAAAATTAAACTACAAAACTTCCCTTAAGCCTTTATTAATATGAGGCTTACCTCCGCACTTCAGTAATCAAGCATAAATACTCTAAAGATTAACATTATCTTGCATTATCCCAAAAACATTTTGCCACCTTTATGAAGATAACTCCCTACTCTCTATCACCACTTACTGCATACCTTACAATGCGCAAAATTCAAGCATTTGAACATATCTCTACCAACTCATTTTATGCCTAAAAAGAAAAATATAATGTAATTAATATCTTCATATCAATACATAATATTATATTCTCAGGTTTTAATTGCTACAATTTATACAGCAATATAGAGCAAAAGGATTAATAATGTGTCCAAGGCTTTTATCTTTTATACTCTTTACGTTAATCAGTATCGCTTATACAAGGGATTGGGGCTATCATACAAATATAACACCATCTATTGATCAATTCACAATTTTATATAAAAATGATTCCAAAAGGCTTATTGGCAATAAACCCTCAATACAACTCAATTTCAATAACGCAAGCAATGCAAAGTTTAAAAACACCAACCACACCTTAGTGCAGCTTTATCTCCATACACCATTTAACCCACATATAAAAGAGCTATCTCTTCCTCCAGAAACTCATCTTTTTGACAAGGATAATCCAAAGCGGCTTCCTATGCTTACAGTGCTCTTTAAAGAGAGAAAAGAAAAATTTCTCCTAGAACACATCACACAAAACATTCCTAATAAAATCAATGAGCCTAAGGCTCTTACAGAACTTAATATCACCGATCTTATCCTTAATAGACACGGATACCATACATTTAGTGGTTGGCTTATGGAATCATATGGAGATGATATTTTGGTGCTAAAGACACCATTACAAGCCTCTAAAAAACGCCTAAAAAAATAAATCCTAGAATCTATCTCTTTATCCTCCCTACACTACATATATAGAGCAGTATCTCTTCACAAGACTTTCAGGGCGAAACCACACTCTAAGCGAAGCACACATACAACGTAAATATGCGCCATCTTTCGCCTGTGCTTGAAGCCACATTAGCACAATATACATAGAATCTTTGTGGGATACCCACTGCCCTCTCACACAAGCCAAGCACTACAAAGCTTTTTAGCACATCTTCAGCAAGTGTGATGGAATCTACTTGTGCTAATATGCAATCTACCCTATCTAATAGCATCTTGTTATGCATCTTATTCCACACGTAAGGTGTCAAAGTATGTGTATTAGGGAAAAGCAAATCATAGGCATTGGTATATACTCGCTCTTTTTACTCCATAAATACGTCGATTTAGAATCTCAAATATTTCAAACCTGCAATAGAGAGTGCAATGAAAGTCATAGACAGAATTAATGAATTACTTAAAGAGCAAAATCTTAGAAAAAAAGAGCTTGCTAATCGCTTCATTGATTTAGGTGTGCGTGCGAGTAAAACAGGTGAGACACCTACGATTTCTAGCATTTATGCCTATCTTAATGGCAATATTGAACTCAAAGCAGATATGATACCCTTCATCGCTGAAGCCTTAAATGTAAGTGAGCAGGAGCTTTTTAGCAACGCAGATTCTCTAAGGATCTTACGCAAAATCTATGCGCGTAATCCACTTTATAATAAATATAATCATATTATCGAACTTCTTGAATACATCTCCCCTAAATCCCTTGAAACCCTCGAAAAAACGCTTCTTGGCTACAAGCAAAAACACTAGAGCTTAGTCACATTATCGAAAAGATATAAAATCTCTTAGCACACTACCTTTCTTATATCTACCTACAATCACCCAATGCAAAATAAGCCGCACATCAATCACAAGCAAAATCAAACATATAAAGCCACTCTTTAGAAACTCATCAAAGTAATTGTGTAGATCTCAATTATCAAATGTATATCTTTACAAGGATATGCTAAGGGCAGAATGCTAAAATTTTAGTTATTTTTTACAATCTGTTGCAAGAGAGAAAAATGCTAAGATATACGAGAGGTTAGGACATATTTTTAGCTCTCAAAATGAGGGTGATGTAAATGTAGATGGGAGTGATGTAAAAGCTGTGCTAGATGACGGGCAAGGTGCGACACTTTTTGGCTTTGGTGAGGGCACGGGTGATAACGCAGCCATTGAGGCAATGCGTATGGCAATAGAATCTAGTAAATGTATTATGCAAGGGGCTAAAGGTGTGTTAATAAGCTTTGAAACGCACTCTGATTGCCCGATGAATACACTTAATGACGCAATGGAAATGGTGCATTTATCAGTTGATGAAAATGCAAATGTGCTAATGGGAATGAACACACGTGATAATATTCCAGCAGATTATGTGAGTGTTATTATCTTGGCAAAACATCAGCCTTTATCTTTCACATATACAAAACAGATTTAGTTTTTAGGATTTATCCGGGTAAAACACCGCCTTAAATTTAAAAAGCGATTAGTATAGCCTCATTTATATCTAAAAGCTCTTTTATATTGATTAATTAACTCGCCTTTTTGTTTGTTTGGCTACAATCTATCTTAATCGCTTTGCCTTATTTGTGCTATGGAAATAAAATCATTATTTGGAGACTCTAATGAAGCTTTTAGATAATCTCACACTTTTAAGAATCTGCATTATTTTAATCCTACTTAATACCATTATTTTGCTTGGCTCGCAATATTATGTCTATACCAAACATTGGGATTTATACTGGTTTAGCTCGTTTTTTTATCGCGAGTTATTACTTTGTGTGAGCTATTTTTGCATCTTTTGGATTCTCTCTTTGCTTCCGCATTCTCTTGGCAAAACAATAGCTTGGATTATATTTAGCATAAGCCTTGTGTGCTTTATTATTGATGTATTTTTACTCTATACATTTGATACTAATCTCAATTCCTATCTTGTCATTGTCGCATTAGAAACTAATCCGCAGGAGAGCGCGGAATTTCTCCATAACTATGTGAGTGTAGGGCTATGTGTGCTGTATGTGTGTTTCACTCTTGTGTGTGCTGTGCTATGGCGGTGTATTAAGCCTATTCAACAAACGCGTAGGAGGATAAAGGGCATTCTTATATGGCTTATTGTAAGCATTGGAATCCTCCTTAGTATGGCACTTACACACACAAAGCCACTCAATGAAGATTGGCACGATATGCTCTATAACTACACCAGACAGATTTACCGCGCCCTGCATAGCACCTATACCTTTATGGAGGAATACAAAACCCTCAATGCCAAGTTTGAATCCCTCTCTGCACAACTCCAAGTCAAAAAAGCAAAAAATCATATAGAAAATATCGTGCTCGTCATAGGAGAATCCACCCAAAGAAACAAACTTAGCCTTTATGGTTATCCATTGCCTACTACACCATTATTAAATACTCTAAAAACAAATAATCCTAAGAATCTCCTTATTTTTAATGATGTTATCTCCCCTCACGCTCAAACTCACGAATCCCTCTCCCTCTCCCTTACCCTAGCTAATCAAGATTCACAAGGAATCCCTACTACAAACACAAAAGCAAAGCAGACAATAAAACCTTGGTATGAATCTCTTAATATCATCGATGCTTTCAAACTAGGAGGCTATCATACTTTTAGTATTTCTAATCAAGAGCCCGTATCTCTCTTTGGTAATGCTGCAGCAAGTATCCTTAAACGCGCCAATGAAGTGGAATTTGTGAATATCAATGACAAAATGAGCACGACTAAGTTTGATGAGAGCATTTTAGAATTGCTTGATGAGAGCTTGAAGCAGCCAGCCTATGCAGACTCTAAGCAGCATTTTTATGCCCTGCATTTGATGGGCAATCACGCAAAATATTATAATCGCTATCCGCTTGAGTTTGCGCATTTCACCCAGCAGGATATGCTTTGCACGCAGCATAATAGCGGAGATTCTATCAGTGGTGGCAGCATAGAGGAGAATATGCACTATGATAATGCCACGCTTTATGGCGATTTTATCTTAAGTGAAATCATTAAGCGATTTGCTACGAGTGATAGCCTTGTGCTATATTTTAGCGATCACGGCGAGGAAGTGTATGATTTTAGAAATTTTATCGGGCATAGTGATTCTAAAATCTCTCGTTTTATGGTGGAAATTCCCTTTATCATCTATGTGAGCGATACCTTTATACAAAAGCACCCAGCATTATATAAAAGACTGCAAAAAGCACAGAATCAACGCTATATGAGCGATGATTTGATCCACACATTGCTTGATATAGCAGGTATCACATTGAAAGGCTATGAGCCTCAAAGGAGCATAATAAGTAGCAATAAGACATTTTTAAACAAAAGAGCGCGTAAAGTGGGAGCAAAAGACAATGTCAAAGATTATGATAAGGATTTAAAATCCCAGCAAAGCTATATAGAACAAGGGCTATGCAGACAATAGCAGGGCTTTAAGGTTATGTAATGAGCTCAAAATATGGGTTTTATAAGTTGATTTCTATCCGCTTTCTCGCTTAGCTATCGTGATGCAAAACATCTGGAAAAAAGAGGGCAGTTTCGAGGATATACCTCTCACCTCCGCCGATGTTGCAAGTGTGGATAGGGTGAGGCTCTCTCCCTGATTGCAAAAAGATGTAATCCTGTAAAGGTAAAAAGCGGAGGCTTTATTCTTTTTTGGGCTAGGGAGAGGGAAACCTTTTTTGTCCTTACAGGATTTCATCTTTTTGCAATAAATAAAGAATCTAAAAGTATTAAGATAAAAATATCTTTTGAGATACTAAATATCAAGCAAAACCTATCAATTTCACTCCCTTATTACAAACGCTAAAAACGCAAAATCAATAAGTCAAAAGAAACACCCCAAAAGCTTTGAGGCATAAAAGATTGAAGCCTTTTGCTTAGCATAATCTTTTTTTAAATATTGATATTTTATGATGTGGCTTTATTTTATCTTAAGGAGCGCAGGTATGAAAATACTCATTTGTAATCTAGGCATTGGCGGGGGCGGAGCAGAGAGAGTGCTTATAGACTTTCTATCCTATTGGCTAAGAGAAAGTCAAATGGGGGGGGGGATATAAACCCTAAAAGCGATATAGATTTATTCTTAATTGAAAAGAAAAAGCAAGATACGTATCTGCATTGGTGTGAGGAACATCTCCACAAAGTTTTTACATTTCCCCATATTTTTGGCAAAGTGCGATTCTTAAATAAATTTTGGAAAAGACGTGTGCTACGCAATCCTACATTAATTAATTATTTCATCAAAGAACAATATGATGTCAATATCGGCTTTTTGGAGGGTATCAGCACGATATATATTTCTCAAAAGCAAGGCGGCAAAAAGATAGGCTATATTCACATTGCCCTAAATGAAATGAGAGAGGGCAAACGCGATAAAGCCGAGCTTGAGGCATATCTCAGGCTTGATAGCATTATTTGTGTGAGCAATTATGTCAAAGATTCCCTCCTTAAGCTTTATCCTCAGCTTTCACATAAGCATATCGAGGTGATTTATAATCCCATTGATAAAGATGGCATTATGCAAAAATCTCTCGCGCACGATATTCAAAAGGATAACTTTGTCTTTATGCAAGTAGGGAGACTCACATACCAAAAGGGGCTTATCACACTTTTAGAGGCGAATAAAATCCTGCAAGACAAGGGCTATAACTACGAGATATGGCTGCTTGGTGAGGGTGAGCGATACAAAAAAGAATTAGATTCTATATTAGCGGCTCAAAATGTCAGCAATGTGCGCTTTCTAGGCTTCCATAGCAATCCTTATCCCTTTATGAAAATATGTGATGTGATGGTGCTTGCTTCATATTTTGAGGGCTATGGGTTAGTTTTAGCAGAATCCTGTGTGCTAGGTAAGCCCATCATCGCAAGTGATATTCCCACGAGCAAGGAGATTTTGTATAATGAGAATCTAGGCGAGTGCGGAATGTTCTTTGAGAGTAAAAATGCCTATGCCCTAGCCCAAGTAATGGAAGCGATGTATAATGCAAAGGATACAAGGGAGAAGTTTGCCGCTCAAGCATTGGCACATTCTCAATCTTTTGATGTGGCTAGGAGCATTAAGCAGCTAGAGGGGCTTTTGCAAGGGTAGCGCCCTATAAGTTTTGTGCGCCTTTGTGAATGCTTATAGGCTTTTAATCTTTTTTAAGCCCTAAAGTGCAAAAGCGACTTTTTGCCGCGATAGTTTTAAGATAGATATTGTGATTAGATTCTAGCATTGTGCGGGTGCTTTCAGGGTGATAGAGATGATAGACGATACCAGCAAATTTGAGCCGCCGCAATTCCCCACCATTAAATAAAAATCTCGCCACAAATTCGGAATCTTCCCTCCCCCAGCCCTCAAACGCCTCATTAAAGCCATTTATCGCCACACAATCACTCTTATAAAAGCTCATATTACACCCGCGAATGCCCTTAATAAAGTCTTTTGTATCAAAAAAGCAAGCTCTAATGCGCGAAGTGGCAAATACCATTTGAGAGAGCAAAGCAGAGCGTTTTGCCTTAAATCCCCCATATCTAAAGGCATTCTCAAAGGCATTCTCCGCCTTATTTGTGAGAATCTCCTGTGTGGTTTTCTCATCTAAAATCACGCGAGAGCCTTGCAAAAACACACCTCTTTTAGCATAGCGTAAATGGTCTTTTACAAAATGAGGATTAACTATCATATCGCCATCTAGGATAATGATATACTCGCCACGTGCGGCATTTATAGCGCGATTGCGGATTGCACTTAGGCGGAAGCCTTTATCTGCGTGCCAAATATGCCTTAGAGGGCAGGGGAAATGGGTTTGATAGGATTCTATAAGGGCTTTTGTATCCTCAGTGCTGCCATCATCGGCGATAAGCACTTCAGTAGGCAAGTAGACAAGATGTTTGATAGAATCTAAGACAATTTTGAGGGCTTCTTTAGCGTTATAAGTGGTGACGATAAGCGAGCATAATTGGGGGGGGGGCGTATCTTGTTGCAATTCATAGAGCTTCATATATTTGAAAAAACTCCCCAAACCATTGCAGACACTAATCACAAAGCCCTTATAGCCATACAATATACCCTTGTTGAAAAAATAATTACGAAAGAATGTCCAAAAGCCGTGAATAAGGGCTTTTAATGGGCTTGATTTTTTATGTATATTTTGCTCCGCCCAAAGACTAGAGTATCGCTGTAATTTATCAAGTAAATGCGCGATATTATGATACGCATAGTGCTTTATGCCACTTTGCAAATGCACTTTTTGCGCGTTTTGAGGGATTATCACGCTTTCATGTACAATATTGTCATTAAAGGCTGTGAATCCTTTGTGAAAGAGCCGCCACACATAGTCTGGATACCACCCACACGCCTTAATCCACTCGCCATTGTAAAGATTCTTACGTGGCAAGGCGTAGATACAATGCTCCTGCATAGAATCTTGCATTGATTCTATAATCTCAAAAGTGTGGGATTCTAGCACTTCATCGCTATCAATGCTAAGTATCCAACTATGCTTAGCATAGCTTATAGCTAGGTTTTTCAATGCCCCAAAGCCGATAAACTCGCTTTGATGAATCTGCACATTACTAAATGCTTTTGCAATCTCAAGCGTCCTATCCGTGCTGCCATTATCAAGGAGGATTATATCATCAAAGCCTTGCAGAGATTCTAAGCACTCTTTGAGCGTATATTCAGCGTTTTTGACAAGGATTGTTACACTTATGGGAAGTGGTTTCATTTAAGCAAACTTTAATGTGGGATTGTAAGAGGATATTGTAGCAAAGTTTTATTTACGATGGCTTAGCTAAAATTGTGGCGCAATACTCTTATGCAAGGCTATAAGCGCAAAAATCAAAGGCTATTCTACCGTGACACTTTTAGCTAAATTGCGAGGCATATCCACATCATTGCCTAAACGCACGGCAATTTCTAGCGCAAAGAGTTGCAATGCCACCATCATTACAAAAAATTCCTCCATATAGCTTTGCGTATGTGGAATCAAAATCATATCATCAACACCCTTAATTGCCTCACTACTCACCGCACAAATAGTTGCATCACGCGCACTTAGCTCCTCTACATTGCTCTTAATCTTATCAAAAAGTAGGTGTCTAGGCATAAGCGCGAGGGTGAAAAGCTCTGCATCAGCTAAGGCAATAGGTCCGTGCTTCATTTCTCCACTAGGATAGCCCTCTGCGTGGAGATAGCTAATCTCTTTAAGCTTCAATGCCCCCTCTAACGCAAGAGGATAGAAAATATCGCGTCCAATAAAGAAAAATCCGTGTCCGTGCAAATATCGCTTAGATAAGCGTTTGATATGTTCGTGTATATGAGAATCTACCTCTGTGATTTTTGCTGCATTTATCATTTGGGTAATATGCGATTTTAAGCTATCGGGCGCGATATGCCCACGGAGCTTACCTATATACACGCTTAGAATCCACAGCAACATTATTTGCGTGGCGAAGGCTTTTGTGCTTGCCACGCCCTTTTCAATCCCAGCACGTGTGAGCAAAGAAATATGAGATTCCCTCACAATAGAGCTATTATCGACATTGCAAATAGCAAGGCTTTTTAAGCCATTTTTCTTAGCAAGTTTGAGAGCCTCTAGCGTATCAGCCGTCTCTCCACTTTGAGAAATCACAATAAAAAGCTCATTTTTATTCATTACCGGCTGTGCGTAGCGAAACTCACTTGCAATAAGCACATTTGTTTTGATTTTTGCCAATCGCTCAAAGAGATACTTTGCGCCTAATCCCGCGTGGTAGCTTGTCCCACACGCACAAATGCTAATGCTTGTAATATCATCAAAAAAGTGAGGTTCTATCTCATCAAGGATTATATCCCCCTCACTTACGCGCCCCATCATCGTTTCAAGCAGGACTTTATGCTGTTCATAAATCTCTTTTTCCATAAAGTAGCGATAGCCCTCTTTTTGTGCATAAGACTTCGTGCCTTCCAGCTTTTTAGCCCCTTTAAGTGAGCTAAATGCACCCATTTTCATCACACCCATATCACCATCTTCTAAATACACGACCTTATCCACAAGCCCAATCAAAGGTGCATCAGAGCTTACAAAATAAATTTCCTCTGTATGTGTCGCGCTTTTACCAATGATAAGAGGTGAGCCATTTTTCGCATAGAAAATACAATCAGGGGCTTTTTTAGTAATAAGCAAAATCGCAAACGCCCCCTTAAGCTTGGCAATACTCGCCTCAAAAGCTTTAAGGCAATCAGCCGTATCTTTAAGCTGCTCTTCGAACAAATGCACGATAACTTCTGTATCAGTTTGAGAAAGGAAGCAATGCCCCTTAGATTCTAAATCTTGTTTGATTTCTTGGTAGTTTTCAATGATTCCATTATGCACGACATTGCTAAAGGCAGCGATATGTGGGTGGGCGTTAGCTTCAGTAGGTTTGCCGTGTGTCGCCCAGCGCGTATGCCCAATAGCCACGCCAAAATTGCTAGAGCTAAAATCTTTACATTTTGATTCTAAAGCTTCGATTTTCCCCACAGCACGAAAAGTATATAGTTCATCTTGGCTTAGCACGGCAATCCCCGCACTATCATAGCCACGATATTCTAACTCCTTTAAACCATTAAGAAGGATTTGCTTTTTTTCATTATTGCCAATATAGCCTACGATTCCACACATAAGATTTCCTTTTTAGAGAGTGAGTTACGAAACTTTCCGCATTTTACTATAAAATTATTCATAGCTTTTTACACAAGCACAAATTGCTATAAACAAATCTCTTATCGTGGGAATTATGAATATTAGACTATGCCCTTAGGATTATCTAAGCTAAATGCCTTATAGAATTTGCGAGGGTGGATAAGCATAAAGTAAGAATAAAGGCATAGCAAACTCCATTTAAGCCCTATCTAAAGCATATTTGACTGCGTTAAGATAGCTTTGTAAGCTCACTTTAGAATCTTGCTTATACGCCTTATCATACGCCACGCCGTGATCTACTGAAGTGCGTAAAATAGGGAGATTTAAACTCACATTAATGCTCTCCTCAAAATAAAGTGCCTTTAGGGGAGCTAATCCCACATCGTGATACATACTCACAAAATAGCGGAATCTAGCGCGATTTAAAGGCGAAAAAGCACTATCGGCAGGATATGCACCAAAAAATATCTCCTTGCCTAGCTCCGCATTTGCCTCCTGCACGGCTAGAGTAATGAAACTATCCTCATTACCCATCACGCCCTCGTCGCCACAATGCGGATTAAGCCCCAGCACACAGCAAGTTTCACTCAGTTTCACTGCCCTAGCAAAACGTAATAAAAACTCTTTCACACTCTCCTTATTCACACATTGACTGACTTCATTTAAGGCAATATGGTCGGTAAAAAGTGCGACAAAGAGCGATGGACAGCCTAACATCATAATGCCTTGCGTTTGAAAATATGATGAAAGCGCGTGTGTATGCCCGATATATGTTATTCCTGCCTTTTGCCACGCTTTTTTATGGATAGGGAGCGTTACTAAAGCCTCGCACTCTCCACTTTGAGCAAGTTTCACACCCTGCATAAAGCTCTCATAGCTATATTTTCCGCTTTGTGCGCTTATGCAACTTGGCTCAATCAGATGTTCTAAATGATATGTAAAATCTCCCACACAAGCCATATCCAAAGATACAGGGCATTTTAAAAGTACTCCTGCAGATTCTAACACATCTCTATGCACACAATAGAGCGGCTCACACCATTGTGCAATATATTGATGTGCTTTTAGGGCAATTTCAAGCCCTATGCCATTGACATCACCAATGCTAATGGCTATTTTTGACACATTGCTTCTCTCATCTGTATGATGGCACGTTCGAGCCCTACAAATACTGCCCTTGCGATAATGCTATGCCCGATATTAAGCTCACTGATATGCGGAATAGCCGTAATAGCCCCAACATTTTGATAGTTTAATCCGTGTCCAGCAAAGCAATCCATAGTGCGCACCTCCGCGCTAGAAGTCGCTAGAATCGCACAATGAGCGATATTCTCTAGGCTAATGCGAATTTCATTAAACAGCTCATTTCTAGGGAGATTTATATCTGCGATACAATGATGTGTGTGAGCGAGATTGCTATAAGCCATAAGGTGCAGATTAGCATATCTGCCCGTGTGTAGCTCTACGGCATTTGCCCCTAGCTCACGCGCTAAAAAAATAGATTCTTTTTTTGGGTCGATAAAAAGGGCACTTGCAATCCCTACAGATTCAAAGGCTTTTATACTCTCGCGTATGCTATTATAATGTGCTTCTATATCTAAGCCGCCCTCTGTGGTAATCTCCTCTCTTTTTTCCGGCACAAGCGTAATGCGATGTGGCTTTAAGGCACAAAGATAATCGATAATTTTCTCATCAAGGGCGGATTCTATATTGACAGGCAGGGGGCTTGATTGGACAATGCGCTTCACATCGCTATCGTGAATATGCCGCCTGTCCTCGCGCAAATGTAAGGTGATTTGGTTCGCCCCGGCATTTTTTGCCACAAATACTGCCTCCAGCACATCTGGCTCATAAATTGCCCTTGCCTCGCGCAAAGTAGCGATATGGTCGATATTCACACCTAATTTTACCCTCATAAATGTTCCTTAGATTCTATCGTTTATTATTTTTCCATCGCAATCACGCCACTGCGGATAATCTCTTTAGGGTTGAAAGTTTTTATCGCAGCAATAAATTGGCTAATGGCATTGGGCTTGTCTGTGGCAATAACGATGATGTATTTTTCATTAGCATTAACAATTTTGCCATTATACGCCTTGCATAGCACTTCTATATCTGCTAAACGCTCACTTAAAGGAATCTTTACTAACACGGCTTCTTTCTCAAGCAAATCATCGTTTGAAACCACACTCACCACAGGGATAAGCTTATGAAGCTGCTTAATAATCTGCTCTATCACCACGGCTGAACCTTGTGTTACAATTGTAATGCGCGAGAGATTAGTATTAGGGATAGGTGCAGTAGTCAAAGATTCTATATTATAGCCCCTTGCTGAAAAAAGCCCTGAAATCCGCGCTAAGACGCTATGCTCATTAATCACATTAATACAAATGCTTTTTTTAAGCTCTTTGTGCTTTGTTTCCATTATTTGCTCCCTTTAGAACTATTTTTGTTTTTTATGAAGTATCATCTCGTGCAACGCCCCGCCCGTTGGCACCATAGGCAGCACATCTTCGTGCCTATCTACTATCACCTCAATAAAAGCTACTTTTTTTGCTGCTAGGGCTTGTTTTAAAGCATTTTCAAATGCCTCTTTGCACTCTACTCTAAAACCCACACCGCCAAAAGATTCTATAAGCTTAATAAAATCAGGCTGCATACTTAAATCTACGTGGGAGAAGCGATTATCATAAAAGAAGCTCTGCCATTGCCGCACCATACCTAAATAATTATTATTCAAAATCACGCTCACAAGGGGGATATTATACTCCACGCAAGTCATTAGCTCTTGGATATTCATTAAAATCGAGCCATCGCCTGTAATATTGATAATATGCTTATCCTCACGGGCGAGTTTTGCCCCAAGTGCCGCAGGTAGCCCATAGCCCATCGTGCCAAGTCCGCCGCTTGTGAGGAATTGACGTGGGAAGCTAAAGGGATAGAATTGCGCCGCCCACATTTGATGCTGCCCCACATCAGTGGTAATTATCGCCTTATCGCCTAGCATTTCGCCGATTTTTTGCACGACCCATTGAGGCTTGATAGAATCTGTGCTATCCGTATAAGTGAGCGGATTTTGCTTTGCTAAAGTGTGCAAATACGCCTTCCACTCGGCGATATGCTCACTATTGTATGTACTAAGCTCAATCATCATATCGACTAATATATGCTTCAAATCCCCAACTATGGGGAAATCCACGCTTACAATCTTGCCAATAGAGCTAGGATCAATATCAATATGCGCGATTTTCGCACCCTTAGCAAAATCGCTTAATCTACCTGTTACCCTATCATCAAACCTCGCGCCCAAGCACACGAGCAAGTCGCACTCACTCACTGCCATATTCGCCGCATAGCTGCCGTGCATTCCTAGCATTCCTAGTAGATTCTCATCATTATGCGCTAACACCCCACGAGCAAGGAGTGTCTCCACACAGGGAATCCCTGTGCGATGGGCTAACTCCCGCACATCTTCACCCGCATTAGAGAGAATCGCCCCGCCCCCGATATACAAAAGCGGCTTTTTAGCGCATATAAGGGCTTCACAAAGCTTTTTGATTTGACGAGGATTGCCCTTAATCGTGGGCTTATAACTTTGCAATGTAATACTATTTGGATAGGTAAATTCTCCTAATGTGCCTGTAATATCCTTTGGAATATCCACCAGCACTGGACCCTGACGCCCACTTTTAGCGATATAAAAGGCTTCTTTCAAGATTCTAGGAAGCTCGGTAATATTCCGCACAAGGAAATTATGCTTCGTGCAAGGGCGTGAAATCCCCACTGCGTCAATCTCCTGAAATGCGTCTGTGCCAATTTGCGTGATAGGCACTTGTCCGCTAATAACTACTAGCGGGATAGAATCTGTATAGGCAGTAGCGATGCCGGTAATAGCGTTTGTAAAGCCCGGACCTGAAGTAATGATAGCCACGCCCACTTCTCCACTACTACGTGCATATCCATCGGCTGCATGCACCGCACCTTGCTCGTGCCGCGCTAAAATATGATTAAAATATTGTTGCTTGTAGATTTCATCATAAATATGTAAAACGGCACCACCGGGATAGCCAAATATGACTTTAACGCCCTCTAAATGCAAGGCTTCAATCACCATTTGTGCGCCTGTTAGCTGATTCATAAAAACCCCTTATCCTTCATTGTTGAAAAAGCTACATAATACCTAATTTTATTAAAAATCTACTTAGTGATTTTGCGAATTTTATTTTCTTAAAAATTATTAAACTTTGAGAATATTTTATGCTTGCAAATAATACAGCGAGGGTTCAACTCCTCAATATATGATTATAATTTCAAGGGTTTTTTATGATATATCAATATGTGCTACAATTGTGGTGTGGGTTTTAAGCTTAAGGGGTAGATATGGATTCTTATGAATATGGTGAATTGCTAAAGACTTTACACACAAAATGCGAGAATATCGCAAAGATTCTCAATCCTCAAGCAATGCAAACAGAGCTAGATAAGATTGAATCTTTGCAAAGTGATGAGAGCTTTTGGAAAGACGCACAAAAAGCAGCGGAAGCAGCCAAGCAAAAGCGCAAATATGAGAGAATCTTGGGCAGTTTTAACGCAATGAAGCAAGAGCTTGATGACGCACAAGAACTCTATGAAATCGCTACAAACGAAGCAGATTCTGCTACATTAGAGCTACTTTTTGAATCCGCCTCTGCCCTACAAGAACATATACAAAAAAATGAAATACAAGTGATGTTGAGCGGGGAGAACGATGGTTCAAATGCGATTATTACCATTCAGCCCGGTGCAGGTGGGACGGAGTCGCAGGATTGGGCGAGTATACTCTATCGTATGTATTTGCGTTGGGGTGAAAGGAGAGGATTCAAAGTTGAGCTACTTGATTTGCAAGATGGTGAAGAAGCGGGAATCAAGGGTGCGGCGTTTATTATAAAAGGTGAAAATGCCTATGGCTATGCAAAGGCGGAAAATGGCGTGCATAGATTGGTAAGAATCTCCCCATTTGATGCCAATGCCAAGCGGCATACGAGCTTTGCAAGTGTGCAGGTAAGTCCCGAGCTAGATGATGATATACAAATTGACATCGAGGATAAAGACATTCGCATAGATACGTATCGCGCGAGCGGTGCAGGAGGACAGCACGTAAACAAAACAGAATCTGCTATTAGAATCACGCATTTCCCCACCGGCATAGTCGTGCAATGCCAAAACGATAGAAGTCAGCATAAAAACAAAGCCACTGCCATTAAAATGCTTAAATCCAAGCTCTATGAGCTAGAAATGCAGAAAATGGCGCGGAGCAGCGCTACGGATAAAAGTGAAATCGGCTGGGGACATCAAATCCGCTCCTATGTCCTTGCCCCCTATCAGCAAGTCAAAGATTTACGCAGTAATTACGCTACAAGTGATACTAATGGTGTGCTTGATGGAGATATTGATGCGCTTATAGAATCTGTGCTTATCCACCAGCATACACAAGCTTAAACAAAACCTTTTTCAAGTGCCATTTGATAATAATTTATCCTGTTTTGAGGTTTTTGAATCTTTCTAGCAATATGCTTTAAGGATTTAGTTTTTTGCTTTTTACAAGGGTGAGCGAGGTATATATTGCCAAGCTAATTTCAACTTGTATTTTAGCACTAGCCAATACTTGCGCATTTAAGCTTTTCGCCAGATTACCTACTCGCCCTTTATAAAAAAGAAACAAGAGAATCCCGCATTCGTTTGAAGTGATGGTTTGCTTAATAAGTATCAAAAAACCATAAATTTGAGCAAAATCTCTACATTTTCCTCACAATAGATTTAATATATCACTTTGCACAAGAAGCATATAAGTAATAGTCCCGCAGATAATGTTTAGCACGGGAATCTTAAAAGCAGTATGTATGCCTACCACCACACATACGGCGACAATCTCATTTAGCCCATAGGGATATTGGCTTAAATCCGTATCCTTAAGGCAATACACAATCAGCATAGCAATAATCGCACTTGGCAGCACTTTGCCTAAAAAGACAATATACGCAGGAGTAGATTTAGCAAAAATCCAAAATGGCAGGAATCTGCTCAAGGCGGTATTTAGCCCAATGAGCGCAACAAGCAACATAGAATGATAGATTTCAGGCAACAAGGGACTTCCTCCTAAGGCTTAGCACAATGCAGATTCCTAACAACGCAGGAAGCAAGAAATGCCCCGAACCAAAGATACATAGACACACAAGGCTTATGATAATACCAATAAGTGCTGGAGTGCGCATAGCCTTATTACGCCATTGCTCGATAAAAATCACAACAAAAATCGCACTCATCACAAATTCTAAGCCCTTAGGTTCAAAGTGAAGATATTCACTCAATAATGCCCAAAGAGTGCAGCCCACCACCCAATAGCATTGATTCAAAAACGAGATAAAGAAATCAAACCATTGCCTATCCACTCCCACCTTTGGTGTCTTAAGATTTAAAAGTGCTAAAGTCTCATCGGTTAAGGAATAAATCATATAGTAAGATTTTTTACCCATTTGTTTAAAACGCTCCAGCATACTGATAGAGTAAAAAATTTGACGTGCATTAATCATTGATACAAGCAAGAAGCTCTCCCATAGCCCCACACCATTTGCCATAAGCCCAACAGCGATAAATTGTGTCGTGCCACCATAAATAACAATCGCCATAGCAAACGCCCAAAGTGCATTAAAGCCGGATTTTTGTAGCAAGATTCCAAACACAGCACCCATAAAAACATAGCCAAGCATAATGGGTATCGTATGCGGGAAGGCGTCTTTTAGTGCAGGGATAATGCAGGAGGGGCTAGGGGGCAGCATAAAAATTTGCTACATTTTTGTTTTCGCGCTGATCCCGAGCAGCTTTAGCCCAAACGTGAGGCTATGGCTAACAACTTTAAGCACATAGAGATAATCATCTTGCTGTAGAGTTTGCAGGATTTTATGCGCATTATAGAATCCGTGCAGACTCGCAGCGAGACTTTTAAGATATTCGCATATTTTTTGAATCTCTCTATCGCGGAAGCTAGATTCTATCACTTGAGGGAGACAAAGGGCTTCAAACAAAAGCGCCTTTGCATCATCATTGAGGTTGAGGTTATCTTTTAAGGGTAGGTCACCCATTACAATCCCTGCCTTTTCAAATATCGTGTGGATTCGCGCATTGGCATAATTGATATAATACACAGGATTGCTAGAATCCTGCTTGTTTAGGTCATTGACATCAAATTCTAGATGTGTATCGGGCTTTTTAGAGAGGAAAATAAAGCGCAGAGCGTCCGCCCCGATATCTGCTACCACATCTTTAAGAAGGATAAAATTACCCGCGCGCTTACTCATTTTGTAAGGTTCTCCGCCTTTGAGAAGACTCACCATTTGAGACAAAAGCACTTCAAGCTTGCCCTCATCATAACCTAAAAAGTGAATAGCTGCCTTCACACGTGCAATATAGCCGTGATGGTCTGCACCCCAAATATTAATATAATGCGTAAAATCCCGCATAAACTTATCTCTATGGTAGATAATATCTCCAGCTAGATAGGTCGGTTCGCCATTTTCACGCACTAAAACGCGGTCTTTCTCATCGCTAAGTTGAGAGGAAGCTATCCATACTTTGCCCTCACTCTCGTAAATGCCCTGATGTGCTTTGAGGCTATTTAATGTGGCCTGCCATTGCGTATAGAGGGCTTTTTCACTCACAAAGTTATCAAAGCTTATACCAAGCAATGCAAGATTTGCCTTAATCTCTTCTAGCATCGCATTCTTGCCAAAATCCGCCAATGTGGGGATAGAATCTTCACTTTTAAATATATCCTTTCCAAAGTGCTTTTCGCACTCTTTGGCTAAATCGATGATATACTCGCCCCTATAATAGCTCTCCGGATAGCTTACCTCCTGCCCTAAAATATGCTCTTGCGCTGCAAGGAGGATTGAAAGCCCTAGCATATCAATCTGCGCTCCCGCATCATTGATATAATATTCTGTATCTATCTCATAGCCTAGAAATCGCCCTACACGCGTGAGGCAATCCCCATATACCGCCCCTCGTGCGTGTCCTATATGTAGCGGTCCTGTAGGGTTCGCGCTTACAAATTCAATGAGAATGCGCTCTTTTGAGGCTGGATTCTGTACAGGTTGCGTGAGATAAAGCTTTGCTTGTTGATGTAAGAATGCGTGAGAGAGTGTAAGATTCACAAATCCATTGAGGGCTTCTACCCTTTCAAACGCTGCATCTTGCGATAATGCTTGAGCAATGTCTTGGGCTAGATGGAGAGGATTTGTCTTTTTTACTTTTGCTAAGCTGAAGGCAAGAGGCGTAGCAAAATGCCCTAAATCCTTATTTTTAGGCTTCTCTAAGACAATAGAAACACCCTCATCATCTATTCCACAGCTCTTAGCAAGTATGCATTTAATATGTGAATACATTAAGCCTCTTGCTTTGTGGTAGTCTCTTTTGCACTTTCTTCTTTTGCTTGAGTTTGTTTAATGGAAGCATTTTGCGTATTTGTATCGTTATTAGCAGCTTCCTCCTCATCTTCTTTTATGGCTTTTTTAAAGTTTTTAATCCCACTGCCCAAGCCCTTAGCAAGTTCGGGAATCTTTTTCGCACCAAAAAGTAAAACAACTATAAGTAAGACAATCAGTAATTGCCAAATGCTAGGGGGTGTCATAGAATCTCCTTTATAAGAAATATAAGTATTATATCAAAAGAGTACAAGTATATGCTAAATGCATATAAATCGTGCTTAAGCCTCATTCTGCCATTGGTGGATAATCTCGCTAAATCTATCAATCTGCTGATATTTGAGTGAGCGAGTGATGGCGATAATAGCTTGTGTGGCGCTCTGTAAATCATCATTAATCAGCACATAATCAAAGTGTTGCAAATGCCGCATTTCATTATAAGCCTTTTCGAGGCGGTATTCTATCATCTGCATATCATCAGTTTTTCGCTCTATGAGGCGATTTTTAAGAATCTGCTTGTTTTTCGTGGTAATGAAAATAGATTTAGCAAAGTCCCCAAAATGTGCTTTAATGCTTTGATGTCCTTGCACATCGACATCAAAAAGCACGATTTTATCTCGCGAGAGAGCTTCTTGCACAGGTTTTAAAGAGGTACCATAAAAGTTTGTATGTACCTCCGCCCATTCTAAAAATACATTGTGTTTAATATCTGCTAAAAACTGCTCTTTACTCACAAAGTGATAATGCACTCCATCGACCTCGCCATCGCGTTTAGCGCGGGTGGTAGTGGAGATAGAAAAGTATATATCGGGGATAGATTCCATTAGGGCTTTTGTGAGGGTGCTTTTCCCACAGCCACTTGGTCCTGATATGATAAGCACCGCTCCCTTATTCATTTATTTTTATCTTTAAAGCTGATGTTGATGGTTACTTCTAGTCCATCAAGCATAGATTTGAAATCATCAGCTTGCAGGCTAGAAATGCTACTTTGGACAGAATTTGTGATAATGTTTTTAACAAATTCTTGTGATGAGGCAGCCTCTTTAGATTGAGCTTGAGGCTGTGCGGGAGCGATAGCTTCATCTTGGGCTTCTGTGAGAGAGGATTCAAAATCTGCGAATTCTTCCCCAATGGGCTCTTCAATGTCTTCCTCTTGGGGAAAATCAAGCTCCTCACCTAAGGCAAAAGCAACTTCTGGCTCTTTAAGCGAGCTAAAATCCTCTAGTTCATTATTTGGCACAGCGCTATCAAGGGCATTAAGGGCTAGGCTCACCTCATTGATTTGCTCTTTATCAAGCACAGGTTCATTGGTAGATTCACTTGATAGGACGTCATCAAGCGGAATACTCTCCACATCATTGAGCAAGTCATTTGTGAAATCCCCATCTCCTAAAAGTTCTTCATTGGGCTGGGTTTGTCCTAATATATTATTGATGTCCATATCCTCTGTATCCGCGCTCACATCATCTAAACTCTCGTCTCCATCTTTCTCTACTTTTTCCTCATCTATTGTTGCATCTGTTTCTTTTTCTAATGCTTCTTCATCTAAGTTATCTAAGCTTTCATCTAGGGCTATATTTTCCATTGTAGAAGATTCTAAATCAAGCACATCTGTGCTCTCTTCCTTTGCTTCTGTCTCCTCATTTGTATCTAGGTTTGTATCTAATGCTATATCATCGCTTATATTATCAAGCTCATCTAGGCTCTCACTTGATTCTGTTTGAGCGGTGTCATCTTGCGCCATTTCGGTCATATCCTCGATATTATCAGGGCTTGATTCTGTAATGTCTGCCATTGTTTCCTCGCTTTGCTCATTGTTTGGTGCTAATTGACTATCCTCTACTTTTTCTAATTTCTGGTTATCCTCCACATCTAAGGCAATATCATCTAAACTCTCGTCTCCATCTTTCTCTACTTTTTCCTCATCTATTGTTGCATCTGTTTCTTTTTCTAATGCTTCTTCATCTAAGTTATCTAAGCTTTCATCTAGGGCTATATTTTCCATTGTAGAAGATTCTAAATCAAGCACATCTGTGCTCTCTTCCTTTGCTTCTGTCTCCTCATTTGTATCTAGGTTTGTATCTAATGCTATATCATCGCTTATATTATCAAGCTCATCTAGGCTGCTTAGATCAAGTTCTGTATCTTCTAATGAGGTATTTGATACCTCATTACTTAAATTTTCAATATCAAGCCCCTCATTTTCAGCAGTGCCTGCTTCTTCTAAAGTGTTTGTAGTATTACCTAGTATATCAAGCGATTCTGTGAGGGTTTCTTCAGCGGGGCTTTCTTCATTTGGCAGAAGCAAATCATCAGAATCTGCAAGAAGCGAATCGATTTTGTTTAAATCATCATCAAGAGTATTGAGCGTAATATCAGCACTTGCCTGATGAGATACATTATGAGCACCATCATCTATATGCACATTACAACTTAACTGTGAGGTGATAATCTCAAGGATAGTTGTAGGCAAAAAAGGCTTTTGCACATAATCATCAAATCCATCAATACGTTTGGCGCCTTTATTATAAACAAGGCATTTGCGTGTGTCTTTGAGAGCTTCAAGATAAGTAGTTTTATCAAGCAAAAGACAATCATCATCAACGATAGCATAATCATATTTTAAATCTTTTAATTGGCTTGATTCTGTAATAATCTTAAGCTCTACGCCTGCCTTTTTAGCTGTGATTTCTACAAGCTTTTGGACGATTTGATTGGTGTTAATGAGCAAAAATTTCATAGAAGCTCCCGTTTTATTGCTTTTTTTGTGATAGTAACCTAAAATTATAGCCAAATCGATACTACAAAAGGAATAAAATGCGTCAAAAATTTAACAAAATATTAAAAATTTGCTTGATTATGGGGATGCTTCACACGATACATTTTGCAGAGGATAAGCTCTATATGCTACCCTATGAGCAAAAAGTAGCTTTTAATGCGCTCAAAAATGCACTTCAGGGCGCAAAAAGTGAAATAAAAATCAGCATTTATAGCTTTACATATAATGATATTGCAAAAATCCTGCGGGATAGCGCAAAAAGAGGTGTGAAAGTGCATATCATTTATGATAAGGAAGCCAATATGAATAATAAAACTTCGACGATTGGCTATCTTGCAAAATATAATAATATTTCAGTTTGTCTGCTAAGTGGTATACGTGCGGCAAATAAGCAATATTATGGCATTATGCACCAAAAAATGGCGATTATTGATAGGCAAGTATTGATTATAGGCTCGGCAAATTGGAGCAAAAATGCATTTGAAAATAATTTTGAGACATTATTTATAAGCACCAATCAATCTTTTGTGAAAAAGGCATTGCAAAGCTATGAAAAGATGATGAATGCCTGCGTAGGATTCTAAATAAATCCTTGCGTGCTATAGCATTTCTTTGCGCTATTGTCTCTTGAAATACAAGACTCTTGCATAGCTTTTACATTTAGTGTATGGATTTTCACTTTGAAGGTGCGTGCTAAGGCACAATTTAGCCATTTTGTAAGAAATAAAATAGGCTTTGTATTTCGGGCAATCCCCTTACACAAGCAGAAATGCGGCACGAAGAACAGGAGCAAGGGCAACAATAGAATCTAACCCTACGAACTCACTTTACAAGTGTGGATAACACTGCGTGTATATTATGAACACTTCGTGCAAGTGATAAATTGCATAAGCAAGTCAGCTAATCCTTTCATCGTAAATGGTAAATGTATGCTTGGAAATAGCATTAGTAAGCTTTTAGGTATGTGGCTTTTTTCGTGTGATTTATTTTATATCAGTAAAAATTGAGATTTTATTCTAATTGTGTTATTGTAGTTTAAGTGCTACATAAATCTTACAAAAGGAGCTAAGCCCCCTTCCCCTTATAGACTAACCTTAAAAAGCTTTGATAGATACCACTCACTCCAGCAGCGCTAACCACAAGGAAAAAGGATTAATACAATGAATAAGGTTAAATCTTTTATCATATATACTTGAGCTTATCTATGATTTGCAAATTTGGTTCTTAAGGATTTAGATTCTATAATGTGAAGATTCTATAACTTGTATCAAGGAGTAAATATGACCATACAACTATCAGTGAGAGGTATGCACTGCGGTAAGTGCGTGGATAAGGTAGAAAAATTTGTAGGAGAGATAGAGGGGGTAAGCTTGATTGATGTCGATTTGCAAAAAGCGCAAGTGAAAGTCGAATTTAGCCCTCCGGCTACACAAGAAATGATTACTGAAGCGATACTTGATGCAGGATTTGATGTAAATGCGAACAATTCTTGATTTTTTCAAAAAGTTTTTTCCTTATATTAAGGGGCATTATGCTTCCTTTGCTATTGCTATTTGCGCTTCTCTTGTCGTGGCGGCTTGCACGGCAGGGATTACCTATCTCTTAGAACCATTGCTTGATACCCTATCGGGCAAAACGCCTCGTGCTAATCCGCTTTTTAGCTTTGATGAATTAGTTCAAAATGGCTCATTGGCATTAACTATGGTATCTATGATTGTGGGTGTGTATTTTGGCAAATCTGTTGGCACTTATATACAAGCTTATTTTATGAATCTCATCGGGCAGGATATTGTGCGGCAAATGCGCGATAGAATGCTTTCTCATATGCTAAGTCTTGAGATGGCATTTTTTAATAAAATGCGTGGAGGGGAGCTTATCGCGCGAATTACCAATGATATTGGCATTATCCGCTCGGCAGTATCAAACTATATCACAGAGTTTATTAGAGAGAGTGTTACGATTATTGGCTTAGTGGCAATTACGATTTATCAAAGTCCAAAATATGCTTTTGTATGTTTGGTGGTTATTCCTTTGGCAATGATTCCTATTAATCTCATCATCAAAAAAATCAAAAAATACTCCCGCACTATCCAAGAAAAAAATGCAGATATTACTTCTAAACTGAATGAAATTTTTAATAATGTCGAGGTGATTAAAGCAAGTAATGGGGAGAAGGTAGAGTATCAAAGCTTTTATACTCAAAATATGCAGTTTTTTAAAATCAATATGAAAGCTGTGCGGGTGGGTGAGCTAACCACACCTATTATGGAGCTTTTAGGGGCTATTATGCTTGGTTGCGTGGTGTATATGGCAATCATAGATATTTCACAAAATAAGCTAAGTGTGGCGCAATTTTCTTCATTTGTGGGGGCACTCTTTTTTATCTACACGCCTTTGAAACGACTAGTCAATCTCTATGCGCAAATGCAATCTGCCATAGTCGCAAGTGACAGAATCTTTGAAATCCTCAATCAAAAACAGCAGATTCACGACGGCACTTTGAGGCTAAATCCTCCCATTAACGAAATTACCTTAAAAGATGTGCATTTCCATTACAATGCAGATGTCTATGCCCTTAATGGTGTGAGTATAACATTTGCAAAAAATAAAATTACCGCGCTTGTGGGTAAAAGTGGCAGTGGCAAAAGCTCTATTATCAATCTTATTTTGCGTCTTTATGATGCTAGTAACGGAGAGATATATATCAACAATCAGCCTATCAAGGACTATACGCAAAAGAGTGTGCGCGATAATATGGCAGTGGTTACGCAGAGAATCTTTATTTTCCGCGATAGTATTTTAAATAATGTAGCCTATGGTGGAGAGATAGATGAAAAAAGGGCTATTGAAGCGCTCAAACTCGCTCACGCTTGGGATTTTGTAGCAGCAATGAGTGAGGGCATACATACGATTCTTGATGAGTTTGGCACGAATTTAAGTGGTGGGCAAAGACAGAGAATCGCCATCGCACGAGCGATTTATAAGAATCCTGAAGTGCTTATCTTTGATGAAGCAACTTCCGCCCTTGATGCACAAACAGAAGAGGCGATTAAGGAAAGTATCAAGGCTTTAAGAAAAGATAAAATTATTATTATCGTAGCCCATCGCCCCAGTACGATAGAGCTTGCCGATGAAGTAATACATTTACGAGAGGGACAAATCATCAAAAAAGAGCAAAAAGCATAAGGGCCGTATATTTAGCTACTGCCCTTATGTGTGGGGATTAAAGCTTAGATTTGATTTTCAGGCAAGAGCTTTGAGAGTGCTTTAAGCATACGTGTCCAAATGCTTGTATCTGGTGGGTAGCTAAGCGTTTGTATTTTACCCTCGTGTTCTCCCTCCCAATATGTTTTTCCGTGATTTTCATATACTTTCCACGCATCTTCCATATCTTCAATCAAATCAGCCTTAAGGGCTTTAGCAAATTGTGGATTATCAAAAATCACCACAGATTCTGTATTAAGATAAATTGAGCGTGGGTCAAGATTAAAGCTCCCAATCCACGTAATAGTATCATCAAATACGATACTTTTGCTATGCAAAGAAGCCTTAGACTTTGAGATTTTGTCCCTAAGCTTTGATTTGCCCTTGCCTAAATATTGATACTCATATACTTGTGCGCCGCCTTTCACAAGGGCATTGCGATACCTCTCCCACGCGCCATATACGACAAGTGAATCAGTAGAAGCAAGAGAATTGGTGAGAATCTGCACCTCTATACCCGAAGCAAGAAGTGTTTCAAAGATTTTCATACCCTCTTTACCCGGCACGAGGTAGGCAGCAGAGATGTAGAGATTATTATTTGTGCGATTTAGAATCTCCACAAGTGCCTTTGCAATAGGCTTTGGCGTTTGAGTATCTTGCACTTTTTGCGGAGCATCACCAATATATGTAGCATTGCCCCAATACAATGTTTTATTATTATATTTGTCTATGAGCGTGTGTATTTCTTCTTCGTATCGCTCCCATTGTGGATTAGCCTTGATTTTTTCCATAGAAGCTTTAAATTTTTTAATGGAGGATTTAAGCGGCAGGAGCGAGACGGGAATAGAGCGGTGAAAATTCCAATATTCATAAAAATTGTCTTTAGCATCCTTTGCTACTTTGCCAACAAAAAGCACATCAGTATCCACAAAATTCACATCAATATTTTGGTCAAAATAATTATCTGCAATATTGCGCCCACCGATAATAAGAGCTATATCATCAACAATAAAAAGTTTGTTATGCATACGATGATTGATTCTATCAAAGTCAAAGACCATTTCCGGATAGCGCAGAATCCTTGAGCGATTTTTATAAGGGTTAAAAATCTTTACTTCAATATTAGGATGGCTATCAAGGGCGATAATATCTGAAAAATCAGAATCTAGTCCATTATCATCAATAAGCAATTTGATAATAACGCCCCTTTGAGCAGCAAGCCAAATCTCGTGCATAAGGATACGAGAAGCCATATCATTTTTGTAAATATAAGTTTGCAAAATAATGCTTTTTTTTGCCATACGAGCGAGGTAGGCACGGCTTAAAAACGCATCAACACCATCACTTACAAGCACCCCGCCTGTAAGTGTGGGATTGTTTTTAAGTATTTTAATATGAGGCGCGGCAATGTTACTTGTTAGCGGGTCAAAGATGGGCGGGGGATTAGAGGAAAGCATTAAGGGATCTTTAATGTCTTTAGTCGATGCTACAATCGAGGAACAACCAGCAAAAACAAAAAGGCATACAAGAGTAAAAAGAGCGATATTCGTTGATGAAAGGAAAGTAGATTGTATGAAATGTATAAAGTGCATAAAAGTCATCTTAGAATCTACCCCTCTATAAAAAGGGGCAAAAGATTATTTCTTCAAACCTACACTTACCATTTTGCGACGCAAATAAGCGATTTTGCTTTGCAATGGGAGTTCTTTAGGACAGGTATCATGGCAAGCAATAAGGCTCATACAGCCAAATACACCATCATCATTACCCACAAGTTCATAATAATCCTCATCAGTTCGCTCATCGTGTGGATCAATCATAAAACGCACGATTCTATTCATACCCGCAGCACCTACGAAATCATCTCTCATTACTTTAGTTGCACAGCTTGCGATACAACAGCCACATTCAATACATCTATCAAGCTCAAAGATTTCATCGGCTACATTAGGCTCAATAGGCATTTCAAGTTTAGAAATATCAGGGGCGTGCTGTGTATGTATCCAGCTCTCTACCCGTTTTGTCATACCCGCAAACCATTCGCCTGTATTCACGCTCAAATCTTTAATAAGCTTAAATGCAGGAAGTGGCATAAGTGTAATAATGCCATCAGCGAAATCCTGTGTGAGTGTTTTACACGCAAGACGTGGGCGTCCATTAATCATCATCGCGCAGCTTCCGCAAATCCCTGCACGGCACACAAAGTCAAAGCTTAAATCCGGGTCTTGCTGCTCTCTAATCATACCCAATGCGATAAAAACCGTCATAGAATGTGCTTCTTCTATTTGGTATTCGCGAAAATGTGGCTTTGAGACCGCACTTTGTGGGTCAAACTTCAATGCTCGAATAGTTAGTATTCTTCCTCTTTGTTGTGTTGCTGCACTCATTGTTTGTCTCCTAATCGTTGATTTCTTGCTTTAAATTTTGGCTGGAGATTGAAGGGCATTAAAGCTTCTTGCAAAGCGTATCTATCGCCACCTTTAGCTTGGATTTCTTGCGTGATTTTGTCAATTTCAGCTTGACGAATCGCACTATTTGGGTGCTCTATAATCATACCCTTAGCTCCATACCCACGGAATCCCGGCGCGATTTCCATTTTCATAATGTCCAAATCTTCATACGTTACCGTTGGTAACGTTTGATTTGGGTTTTCCCAGCTTGTGAGAGTGCGTTTTAGCCAATTTGCATCATCTCGTTTTGGATAATCTTCACGTGTGTGCGCACCACGAGATTCTGTCCTATCAAGCGCACCTTTTGCTACGCATAGCGCAATTTTAAGTATTTTTGGTGTGCGGTAAGCATCTTCAAGCTCAGGGTTATTGTGCATTTTCTTATTTTGCACACGAATATTCTTACTTCGTTTATAAAGCTCTTCAAGCTTATTAACAGCTTCTTGCAAACTTTTGCCATCGCGGAAAATCCCTACATCATTATCCATAATATCTTTCATCGCATTTTTTAACACATAGACATCTTCATTGCCTGTGCTATTGAGCAATGCACTAAGATAATCTTGTTGCTTTTGGACAAATTTTTCAAGTGTGGAAGTTTGCACATCAACTTGTGCCCCTTGACAATGTTCTGTAAAGTATTCACCAATAATCATACCTGATACCACGGCCTCACTCACAGAGTTTCCACCAAGTCTATTAAATCCGTGCAAATCCCAGCAAGCCACTTCACCCGCTGCAAATAAGCCTTTGAGATGAGTCTCTCCCTTATAGTTTGTGCGAACACCACCCATAGAATAGTGCTGCATTGGTCTTACGGGCGCCCAAACACCCGGTGTAGCAGGATCGATTCCAGCAAATGTCTTGCAAATATCCTGCACATCACGCAAGTTTCTCTCCACGTGTGCGCGTCCTAAGATAGAAATATCAAGCCACAAATGATCGCCATAAGGGGATTTAACACCCTTGCCATTGCGTATATGCTCAAGCATTCTTCGTGAAACCACATCTCTACTTGCCAATTCTTTCTTTTCTGGCTCATAATCAGGCATGAAACGATAGCCATCAACATCACGTAGCACACCACCATCACCACGACAACCCTCAGTGAGTAAGATTCCGCTAGGGACAAGCGGGGTGGGGTGGAACTGCACTGCCTCCATATTGCCAAGCTTCGCCACACCTGTCTCCATAGCAATTGCCGCCCCTGTGCCTTCACAAATCACGGCATTTGTGGTATTGCGATACACTCTACCATAGCCACCTGTGGCAAGAAGAGTGCCTTTAGAAACATATGCAGAAAGCTCACCTGTTACTAAATCCCGCACCACAGCACCATAGCATTTGCCATCTTGATGAATGAGTGAGAGGGCTTCTTTTCTGTCTTGGATATCCACACCAAGCTTATAGGCTTCATTAGCCACTGCATAAAGCATAGTATGTCCGGTAGCGTCTGCTGTATAGCAAGTGCGCCATTTTTTTGTGCCGCCAAAGTCACGTGAATGGATATAGCCGTGTCTAAAGTCATCTTCGGTAATAGTTACCTTTTCACCATTAATTACCGCAGGTCTATCTCCCTTTTGGATTCTCGTCCAGGGCACACCAAATCCTGCTAACTCACGAATCGCCTTAGGAGCTGTGGTAACAAACATTCTTGCTACATCTTGATCACAACCCCAATCACTTCCCTTCACAGTATCTGCAAAGTGTAAATCCTCATTGTCTCCATCACTCTTTACAGAGTTTCCTAGACTTGCTTGCATACCACCTTGAGCCGCAGCAGAGTGGCTTCTTTTCACCGGTACGAGAGATAATACAATCGTGTTTAAGCCTACTTGTTGTGCTGCTATAGAAGCCCTAAGTCCTGCCAAACCACCTCCAATAATTAAGGCATCACTATATACTACCTTCATTTATTCTCCTTTTCCTTGTGTGTGCTCATCTAAGATTCTGTATTCTTCTATGCTTTTGCTACTATCTAGTCCGTGTCCAATTTGCATATAAGCAATATATGACGCGATACCAAGCACAAGGCAGAAAATAGTAAGAGCAAGTTTAATAGCTCGCAAAGTTTTTATACCTAAACCTTCAAACCAACCCCATTTAATACAAAGCCTATAAAGCCCAATAGAGCCGTGAAACTCAACCGCGAAAAGCAAGAGCGCGTAAAGAAGATAAAAATCTTGGTGATAAAATCTATATGCAGATGCACTAGGACCAATATTTTCTGGCTGAGTAAGCATAATAAATACATGTGGCATAGCAAGGAAAAATATAGCAAAACCTGTAGCTGCTTGGATTACCCAATATGTCGTATCGCCGTGCTTCATTAAGTCCTTATGAACACGGAGTGCGAGGAATTGCTTGTAGTTAATAGGAAATTTTCTCATTGCTAAAAATGCGTGTGCTACAAGCACAATGATAACAATGGCAACAATTACGGAAACAATCCTTGGCTCACCTGCTTCACCAAAAATCATACTTCCTTCGAAGAACTTTGTAACCTTATACATCGCTTCCTTGCTGATAAGAATGCTGGACACAAAAAGCAAGTGAGCTAACATGAATAGCCCCAAAAACAATCCTGTCGCACTTTGCCAAAAATCAAGCCTTGCTGGGACATTACTTTTTTTTCTTTGAGGCGTTACTCCTGTGTAACTCTCAATTATCTTATCCTCTCGCATATGTTCTCCTGTTTGTAGTTTGACCTATTAAGCTAACACAAGGGCTATCTTGTGGTTATTTTAAAAAGGTGAGCCTACATTATAAGCAAATAAAGATTAAAGTTTTTTTATATTTTCTCTGTGTTATTCTCATTTTTGCAGATATTGTAATGTTATAGAATCTTAAGGAGCTAAAAGTCCATTGCTAAAGCTTTTTATGCCTTTTTGAAAAATATTTTCTCCGGTGCTAAGTGGCGAATTGGAAAGTTTGGTATGACACTGAATACAGCTATTTAGCACGATATGCTCTTTTGCAAGGATGGGTGTTTGAATCTTGCGCATATCGTGACAGGCAAAGCAGTCTTCCCCACAGCTTCCCATATCAATTTGCGCCATTTTTGCCTCTGTATGACAGCTTTTACACACAAGCATAGGAGCGTGTCTTATATCATTTTTATAGTCTAGGTTTGCATGACAAGCCTTGCAATCCCCAGTGCAAGCAAATACGATATTGATACATAAGGCACAAAAAAGCCATATTATCGCTATTTGCCGCATTCACCCACCGCCAACAAAGTCTAAAATCTCCACTTCATCGCCATTTTGCAACACATAGCTTTCCCACAAGTCTTTTTTTACCACCTGTGTGTTAATAGCTATTGCCATTGCCTTATGAGCTATGCCTAAATGCTCTATGAGCGTTAGAATCGTGCAGTTTGTATCTAATGGATATGCTTTGCCATTGAGGATAATGCTATTCATACTTGCTCCTTATGGTTTTTTGTTAAAAAATGTAAAATAGCCATTTTTGATATGTTTTTGCGGTGTGCGTGAAAGCACCAAATCCCCCTCTTGTGTGTCTTTTGTAATCGTGCTACCTGCACCAATAAGCGTATTTTGAGCAATTTTCACAGGGGCGACAAGCTGCACATCACTTCCCACAAATACATTTTTGCCTATAATGCTCTTATGCTTTGCCTTGCCATCATAATTACAGGTAATCACTCCCGCGCCAATATTGCTCCCGCTATCAATCTCACAATCCCCCAAATAGCTTAAATGCCCTGCCTTAACGCCATTGAGGTTACTCGCCTTAGTTTCAACAAAATTACCAATATGCGTATTTTTGATATGACTTTTAGGGCGGATATGAGCTAGAGGCCCTATATCGCTTGATTCTATAATGCTTTGCTCAATCACGCTATGAGCTTTAATGTGAGCATCTCTAATCTCGCATTCCCCGAGTATTTGCACTCCTTGCTCGATGATACATTCTCCATAAAATCGCACTTGAGATTCTATATAAATGGTATGAGGCAGGTGCATTATCACGCCTTGCTCCATTGCAGCATCTCTTAAGCGAGTGAGCATTACCTCTTGTGCATTGGCTAACTGCACCTTAGAATTCACCCCCATAAATTCTGCTTCCTCTACTATCAACGCGGCAATGGATACATTATCCTGCTTGGCATAAAAAATCACATCAGTGAGGTAAAATTCCTTTTGTGCATTTGTATTACTAATACGCGCTAAATACTTCTCCAATATGCTTTTGTGAATCTTATACACCCCCGCATTTACATCTTTAATCAATAACTCTCGTGCATTTGCATCTTTTTGTTCGATGATTTTTTGCACAGCATTATTTTCTATCACCACACGCCCATAGCCATTAGGATTGTCTAAATGCAGCACACTCATTACAATGGGCGCATTATTAGCACATAGGGCTTGAAGCGTATGTGAGCAGATAAGAGGCATATCTCCATTAAGGATAAGCACCTCATCATATTTGTAGCAAAAGGGTTTTTTGCATTCTGCGCCCCTGCCTCCTTGCATCAGTGCCCCTGCTGTGCCGGGAAAATTGATATGATCTTGTGTGTGAAAATGTAACCTTTTTTCATCATAGGCTATTTTATAGGCTTTAAGCACAGATTCTTTGATAAGGTTTTCTTGGTGATAAAGCACGATATGCACATCATCGCTTAAATACAATGCCTCATCAATACTATAAAACAGCATTGCCTTGCCACAGATTCTATGAAGCACCTTTGGCGTGTTTGACTTCATTCGTGTGCCAGCTCCTGCTGCAAGAATCACTATTGATATATTCATACACTTCCTTTAAGCATAGCAAGATACAAACCTTGATTTATGTAATTTTAACACACAAAATTTTATAATACGCCCTTTATTCTTTCGATTTGGGAGTGATTTTGAAAAAACTTTTATGGATATATTGCATTTGCGTGTGTTTTTTATCAGCTGAACCAAGCTCTAATATCACACCTGTGCTTCCATCACCTTCAAGTATCCCCTCTGTCCCATCGCTCCCTAATAATCCCGTGCTGCCTTCAGTAGACTTATCTATTACTGCACCACAAGAGCCTACCGAGCTTGTTACAACACTTAATATCGTCCTTATCATTACTCTACTTGTGCTTGCGCCTTCCCTTGTGCTTGTGATGACAAGCTTCACACGTATTGTTATTGTTTTTGCTTTTTTACGCACCGCACTTGGCACACAGCAGTCTCCTCCTACGCAAATCCTTGTAAGCCTCGCGCTTGTATTGACTTTTTTTATTATGGAGCCAGTAGTAACTAAAAGCTATGAAGTAGGCATTAAGCCCTATACAGAGAAGCAGATTTCCTATGATGAGGCATTTGAGCGCGCCATTGTGCCATTTAAAGATTTTATGATTAAAAACACACGTGAGAAAGACCTCGCGCTATTTTTTAGAATCCGCCACCTTGAGAATCCCCAAAGTGTCGATGATGTACCTCTTAGTGTGCTAATACCCGCCTTTATGATAAGTGAGCTAAAAACTGCCTTTTGGATAGGTTTTTTACTCTATCTGCCCTTCTTGGTCATTGATATGGTAATTAGCTCCGTGCTTATGGCAATGGGTATGATGATGCTCCCGCCAGTGATGATTTCCCTCCCTTTTAAAATTCTAGTATTTGTGCTAGTTGATGGGTGGAATCTACTCATTGGGAATCTCGTGCAGGGATTTAAGTAGCTGCAAAGATGGAATGTGCGCATTTTGGCATTTGTGGCGGGTGTAATAACACTGCCTTAAGCTATAAGCAGCAGTTTGAAGGCAAAATTGCGCAAACCACACAGGAATTTTACCCCTTACTCAATAAACAAAATGTGAGGATTGAAAGCTTTGATTCTCTAGAGAGTGGCTTTCGCGCTCGTGCGGAATGGCGGATTTATCACGATAATGGCACAATGCACTTTGCAATGAGTGCCTTAGAATCTGCCCATAAAGTCCCCATTACACAATGCCCGATTTTACTCCCCATTTTGCAAAGCCTCTTCCCACTCCTGCTTGATATATTACAACACAATCAAATCCTTCATCACAAGCTTTATGCGTGTAATCTGCTGTGCAGTATGCAAGATGAGGTGATTATCACACTCATTTATCATAAGCATTTAGATTCTCTATGGGAAGAAGCGGCACAAAAAGCGCAATATAGGCTTACAAAAGCACTCAATGTGCCATTGCATATCGTTGGACGCAGCAAAAATCAAAAGTGTGTATTAGGCAAAACTTATATATGTGAATCTCTAAGTCTCTTGAATGGCACTTATCATTATCAATATTTTAAGCAAGAGGGAGCTTTTAGTCAACCAAACCCGCTTATTAATCTTAAAATGCTTGAATTTGTCGCCTCATCGCTGCAAAAACTCTATCCTAAGCCTATTTGCGATGCTTTGGAGATTTATTGTGGGAGTGGGAATTTCACTTTGATATTGTCTGCATTTTTTAGAAAGGTGTTAGCCACAGAAGTAGTAAAATCCGCTATCGCCCTGCTTAAAGACAATATGACACAAAATCATATTACAAACATTACCCCCGTGCGGCTTAATGCGCGTGAAAGTATACAAGCTTTATGTGGGGAACGTGCCTTTTTTCGCCTTAAAGATGTGGATATTGCATCTTTTAATATTGAGTGTGTGCTAATCGACCCACCTCGCAGCGGTGTAGGTGATAAAGCAATTTTAGCATTTTTACAACGTTTTCCTAGCATTATCTACATTTCGTGCAATCCTAGCACTCTCACACAAGATTTATCTATCCTTTTACAAACGCATAGTATTGCGCGATTTGGGCTTTTTGACCAATTCCCTTATACACATCATAGAGAATGTGTAGTGATTTTGCGCAAAAATCTTTTATAGGGATTACTTTACTGCCCCAAAAAGAGTTTGCCTACCGCAAGAAAGGCATTTTTTAGCTCATTTTTGAATGTATAAATAATTGTAGAAATGGTAAGGATCAGCACGACAAAAGCAATGGCGATTTTTACAGGGAATCCTATGGCAAGAAGGTTGAATTGCGGGTGGGTCTTCATAATCATACCAAAAATCACATCAGAAAGCAGAATAATGGCTAACACAGGGAAAGCCATAGAGAATCCCACAGCAAAAATATTACCAAAAGCCTTAACAAAATATGCCACACTCTTTGGTTCAAAGACAAATCCCCCTAAAGGCGTGGCACTAAGGCTATGAGAGATGATAAGAAAAATCGTATGATGAAAATCTAGGCTTAATGCGATAAGCAGTCCTAAAATCGCAATGAGTTGCGCAATGATAGGCTTTTGCGCCCCACTCACAGGGTCATAAGCACTCGCCATAGTAAGCCCCATAGTAAAGCTGATAAGCTCCCCGCCAAAACTAAGCATAGCAAACACAATTTGCAAACAAATAGAAGCCATAAAGCCTAACATTACTTCAAACAAAACTGCAACGATAAACTCCTCCATACTGATATCGGGCAGTTGCGTATTGACTAGGGGAAAAAACGCCACGCTCATAAAAAACACCATTGCTGCGCGAACATTAATGCTAATAAGCTGATTATCAAAAAAAGGGAAAAACGCAAACACCCCACCAAAACGTGCGAGTAGTAGCAAAAATACAGCGACGCTATTAGGCTCTGTGATGTAAGCGACAAGCTCCATAAGGGCTATTCTTTAAATTCTTGGTATTGCAACTTCGCTTTTTCTAGGATTTCCTCCGCACTTTTTAGGCTTTGCATACCGCTTTCATAAAGGGCTAAAAATTCTTTTAATGTGATTTCTTGGGAGTTTAGCTTGTTTAAGACAACTTTTGCCTTTTCAATCAAGTTTTCAAAATCCTGCCCATTGGCAGTATTATCATTTCTTTGCTCCTCTGTGGTGGTGCTATCAAAGATAGAATCTTGTGTATTTGGCATATCCGCTCCTTAGCCGTGATAATTGGGGGCTTCTTTGGTAATATCTACATCGTGCACGTGAGATTCCCTCAATCCCGCAGAAGTAATCTCTACAAATTCCGCCCTCTCCCATAATGTAGGAATATCCTTACTCCCTAGATAGCCCATTGATGACTTCAGCCCACCCACGAGCTGATGCACCACATCGCCGACCTTGCCTCGATATGGCACTCGCCCCTCCACGCCTTCAGGCACAAGCTTATCCTGTGCTGTGCCTTCTTGGAAATACCTATCCGCACTGCCCCTTGTCATCGCCCCCATACTTCCCATACCACGATAACCTTTATATTGTCTGCCTTGATAGATGATTAAATCTCCTGGGGATTCTTCTGTGCCAGCAATGAGGCTGCCTATCATCACACTTGAAGCCCCTACGGCTATGGCTTTAGCAATATCACCTGAATACTTTATACCTCCATCGGCGATAATAGGTACATTGTGCTGCTTTGCCACTTGTGCGCACGCATCAATTGCAGAAATTTGAGGCATACCCACACCCGCCACAATCCGCGTAGTGCAAATGCTACCCGGTCCTATGCCTACCTTTACCGCGTCTGCTCCTGCATTGATTAAATCCCTTGTAGCTTCAGCTGTTACGACATTACCTACGATAACATCAATCACAAGTTTAGATTTAATCTTTTCTAATGTTTTAATCGCATTGACAGAATGCCCGTGTGCACAATCTAACACAAGCACATCAGCCCCTGCATCAGTGACTGCTTCAGCCCTCTCAAACTGCTTCACTCCAATAGCCGCGCCCACCTTTAGCCGCCCAAAGCTATCCTTGCAAGAGTTTGGGTATTCTATACGTTTTTGAATATCTTTAATGGTGATAAGCCCTTTAAGCGTGTAGTTTTCATCGACAATAGGGAGCTTTTCGATTCTATTTTTGTGCATAATCTCCTTTGCCTCTTCTAAAGTCGTGCCAACCTTAGCCGTTACAAGAGAATCTTTTGTCATCAAATCACCCACGAGTTTATTCAAATCGTGTTCAAATCGCACATCGCGGTTTGTTAAGATGCCAATGAGTTTGCCATACTCATCGACAACAGGTACACCTGAAATCTTATAATTATCTGTAATCGCCTTAGCATCGGCTAATGTACTATCCGCACGTATATAGATAGGATCGACAATCACACCGCTTTCGCTCTTTTTCACACGTTTAATCTGCTCGACTTGAGAGGCAATATCCATATTTTTATGGATAATCCCAATCCCCCCTAATCGCGCCATCGCAATGGCTGTGCGATATTCTGTAACTGTATCCATCGCCGCACTCACAAGGGGAATATTAAGGGCAATATTCTTGCTTAACATCGTTTGGGTATTGACTTCTTGGGGCAATATCTGCGAATATGCAGGGACAAGCAAGACATCTTCAAATGTAAGAGCTTTTTGCGTAATTTTCATTTCTTAACTCCTTTAAGCAAGTGCTTTTTCTAATCCATAAGCAGCATTAAGGATTATCTGCTCCTTAAATTTTGCGCCAATAAGCTGCATACCTATGCTTAAACCATTTTCATCTTTATCTACAGGCATACATAATGCCGGTAATCCCGCTAGATTTACCCCAATAGTATAAATATCACTTAAATACATCTCTAAGGGAGAATGCGACGCGCCAAATTTAGGAGCGACACTAGGGGCGATAGGCAGTAAAATCGCATCGCATTCATTGAGAATCCCCTCATATTCTGCACAAATCTTTTGCCGCACTTGCTGGGCTTTAAGATAATAAGCATCATAATATCCGCTGCTTAAAACAAAGCTTCCTAACAAAATACGACGTTTGACTTCCTCGCCAAAATAAGCCGAGCGAGTATTAAAATACACATCTTTGAGATTATCTCCTTGAGCACGACTCCCATAGCGAATCCCATCAAAACGCGCGAGATTCGAGCTTGCCTCTGCTGTGCAGATAATATAATAGGTAGAGATATGATAGCGCGTATCAAGCATAGATTTTTCCACAATGCTATGCCCCATAGATTCTAAGACTTTAATGCTTTGATAATAGGCTTTTTGCACTTGTGGTGTAGCGTCTTTTAAAAAATCTTTTAGCACGGCGATTTTATAACGTGCATTAGAATCTAAGTCTTTGAAGGTATTAAGGGACGGGAGACTAGCACTTGTCGAATCTCTCTTGTCATATCCACTAATGGCATCAAGGAGCAATGCCGCATCTTCTATATTTTGCGTGATAGGTCCTATTTGGTCTAGGCTTGAGCTATATGCCACTAAACCATAGCGGCTTACTCGCCCATAGCTTGGCTTTAACCCTACACAGCCGCAGTATCCTGCTGGTTGGCGGATCGAACCTCCTGTATCGCTCCCTAATGACGCGATGGCAATCCCTGCTGCCACAGCTGCCGCACTTCCTCCACTGCTGCCACCGGGCACTCGCGAGGTGTCAAGGGGATTTTTCACCCTTCCATAGCAGCTCGATTCGCTCGTGCTACCCATTGCAAATTCGTCCATATTCGCACGTCCAAAAGCACACATTCTATTCTCGTGCAATCGCGTGATTACGTGTGCGTTATATGGGGAAATATAGCCTTTTAGAATCTTACTCGCACAAGTAATCTCCCAACCTTTCACATTAATATTATCTTTAATGAGGATAGGCACACCGCTACCACTCTCTATAATCTCGCCAATATAGGCGTTAAGTTCTATCTTTTCTTTTGCCTTTTGTATAAGAGAGGCTTTTATCTCCTTGAGTTCGCCCTCGCTTTTGTTTAACGCTTCTTTAAGTGTTATCATACTCGCTCCTTATTAAGCCTAAAATTATAGAATCTTCTTGCTTTAAACAACTATAAACATTCATAAACCTTTTTGATAAAGGATAATTGCGAAGTGGTATGCAAAAGTAGCATATCAGCTAATACGAGCGCTACCATCGCCTTAGCCACTACACTGCCACGCACTGCCACGCAAGGATCGTGCCGTCCTTTGATATGGCATATTTGCTCCTCACCTTGTGTATCGAGCGTTTGTTGTGGGATAAAAATGCTCGGCGTGGGCTTAAAATAGGCCTTTAGCAAAAGTGTATTGCCATTGCTAATACCGCCTAAAATGCCCCCGCTGTGATTACTCATAAAGCCCTCTTTGCTCATCTCATCATTATGCTCATTGCCATATTGCATACTTGAACGCACCCCATCGCCAATTTCTACCGCTTTGATAGCATTAAGCCCCATTAATGCTGCCCCTAGCGCCCCATCTAAGCGATGATAAAGCGGCTCACCTAATCCCGCAAGAATGCCCTCTGCACGGATAAATGCCACTCCACCAATGCTATTGTGCATCTTTTTAGCCTTTTCAATCAATGCCTTTTGTGCTGTTTCACACGTTTTATCCAATGCAAAAATATCACTTTGCTTTGCATAGCTAAAATCATATTGTGTCGCACTAATATCGCCAATAGCATAGATTCCACTCTCTACCTTAATATTGCATTCTTTAAGGAGCATTTGCGCGATAGCTCCTGCGGCTACCCTCGCTGCACTCTCACGTGCGGAGCTACGCCCTCCACCGCGATAATCCCTAATGCCATATTTTTTAAAATATGTATAATCAGCGTGTCCGGGGCGGAAAATGTCTTTAATATTTGCATAATCACTGCTCTTACTAGAAGTATTGGCTATCCATAGTCCTATGGGTGCACCTGTGCTTACCCCATCAAACACTCCGCTTAGAATCTGCACTTTGTCTGGCTCTTTACGTTGTGTGCTATACGCATTGCGTCCGGGTGCACGCTCACACATAGCAGATTCTAAAAATGCTTCATCAATGTATAATCCCGCAGGCACACCATCAATCACGCAGCCTATGCCCTCGCCGTGAGATTCCCCAAAAGTACTTACACGAAATGCCACTCCAAAGGTATTCATTTAGGCTCCTTAATATGAGTTTCTTGTAAAATCTTTTCATAAGCAATTTGTGCGCATTTTTGTTGGGCTTCTTTTTTTGAATGCCCTATTTCACGTGCATATTCTATGCCACGGATATGAAGTGCAATCTCAAAGACTTTTCTATGATCAGGACCATTTTGACCAATAAGCGTATAAGTGGGCACTTCGTGAAATAATGCTTGGGTAATCTCTTGCAGGGCAGTTTTATAATCTGTAAAGAGTGAGGGCAAATCAATTTTTGCATAGTTTGATTCAAGGAGATGATAAACAATTTTACTAAGATATCGAAGATGAGATTCTAAATAAATAGCTCCCATAAGAGCTTCAAACGCATTTGAGAGAATAGAATCTCTCTCTCGTCCATTATTATTCTCTTCAGCTTGTGAAATATAAATAAAATCACCTAGATTAATAGATTTAGCAAGCCTCATAAAACCCGTTTCATTTACAATACAAGCACGAAGCTTGCTTAGCTCTCCCTCTCTAGCACGAGGCAATTTTTTAAATAGATATTCTCCCACAAGCAAGTCCAGCACCGCATCACCTAGAAATTCTAGCCGCTCATTATTATAGGGCTTTTTGCAACTTTTATGTGTGAGGGCTTCAAGTAAAAGTCTTTTGTTTTTAAAATGATAGCCAATTGTATTTTCAAGCAAATACGAATCTTTAGGTAATCTTATATTGGTCATATATCTCCTTTATTAAGAAATGCTTGAGCAGATTGTTTAGCGAGTTTATCGCAAAGCTCATTTTGTGGCACACCCGCGTGGGCTTTCACCCAATGCGCGATGACTTGATGGGGCATAGCAGCTTGTATATAACTTTGCCATAAATCAGGATTCTTTACATCTTTGAACTGCTTTGCCACCCATTTTGTGAGCCACTCATTAATGCCATTACACACATAGCGGGAATCGCTATATAAATGCACGATGCACGGCTCTTTGAGTGCTTTAAGAGATTCTATAACAGCTAAAAGCTCCATACGATTATTCGTCGTATGAGGTTCTCCGCCGGTAAGAATCTTCTGTTTATCCCCAAAAGAAAGAATTCCGCACCAGCCGCCTGCGCCGGGATTCCCAAGTGCGCTTCCATCACAATATAGGGTAACTTGCTTCATTATCAATCTTTCGTATTTTACACAGAACATCACTATTAAGCAATTCTCCACAATGCGAACATCGCGCATTTTCAAAAGGAAAGATATGTTTACAGCTATGGCAGCGATATTCAAAGTCTAAATCCACTGCCAAAGCGGAATACTGCTTTAAGATTCTCATATTTTCTAGCTCAAACATACTGCAACTTTGATTATCCACTATCCAGCCTTTTGCACGATACACATCAGCAATCTCCTTGTGTGTGATAGATTCTAGTGGCACATCTACCCTCTCAAACTGCCATAAAATATCAAGCAATTTTGCTATATTGTGGCTTTTTAGCACTTCTTCCCAAAAAAGCGAGTGGTTGGTATCTTTGAAAAATGCAAGAATAATCCTCTCAAGCTTTGGTTCTTTATCTTTCATCTTAGATAATTTGCTTATCTTGCTTGCAAGAGGTATATTATGGCTATTAATTAATAATAATGTGTGGAGATATAACTTATTTAGCCCAATAGCATAAAAAAACCGCTCATTTCTGCTTGAAGGATCATTTTCATAAATCTCCTCAATACACTCAAGTGCGTCAATGGCATTTTCATACTCATTCAAACGCTCATAGGTTTTTAGCAGATAAATCAGCACTTGTGGATTTTTAGGATAATTTTTAAGAATCTCCAAAAAAATATTTTTTGCCCTTTGCAAGAATCCAGCGGCATAATAGGCACTCCCAAGATTCTGTAATATTTCAACCTTTGACTTAGCGCCCTCTTTAGAATGCTCTAAATTTTCCAAAATACTTAGATAAATCTTAATAGCTTCTTGCGTATCGCCACTTTGGATATAGGCATTGGCGATAAATTGCAAGGTGGGGATAGGATTTTGAGAAAGCCTAAGAAACTCCTCTACACCCTCTCTAAGCCCTATAAACTCATAGGATTTTGCAAGATTTTTAAGGGAAGTTTCTTTTTGTCTTTCTTTGTAACGATTGCGGTAGTAATCAAGCAGAATTGCTATTGCAACAATACTAACAAGTATAACAATACCAACAAGTGGGTCAGTATAAGAAAACATCGCTATTCTCTTAGAGTAATGATATTAGCACTTGAGCGAATCTTATTAAAATGTTCTTTTATGATACTTTGCTCTTTTTGTGCCATAATTTTTTGACTTACAAGTCCTTTGGCTTCTTCAAAATTAAGTATTTTCTCACCTAGCCTCTCTTTTATCAAAAAACTTACATAGCCATTACCTCCTGTGGTGAGCACGGGGGTAAATTCATTATTAGGGGTATGTATGAAGATTTGCGCAATTTGCGGAGTGAGAGAAGAGAGTGCGATAGTTTCATTAAACTTCTGCACCCCTTGCACACTTTGCTTGGGCGCACTCATCGCCTTTTCCAAATCAGCTTCATTTTGTGCAAGATAACGCACCACACTTACTTGTGATGGAACCATAAATTCACTTTTATGATGAGTATAGTATTTGAGCAACTCTTCTTCACTTGAAATACTGATATTAGAAGCGAGGATTCGTTGCATAAGTTCTTTGGTTTGCAACTGCTTTTTGACCTCTGCCCTATATTCCTGTAAGCTCATTCCCTCACGGGTTACTTTGCTTAAAAGCCGTTCTTTGCTAAGATTAGCATTTGCAGCAATTAGCGCAATTTCCTCATCAATTTTAAAATCATCTACATTGATTTTAAAACGTTCGATTTCATCATCTTTTAATCGCTCATTAATTAGAAAGTCAATAGCTGCCTGCCTAGAGATTTTACGTTGTGCCTGCAAAGATTGAATCTCATATAATGTAATTGCGTGTCCATTCACCCGTAAAGCCACACCAGCGACTATTTCAGCATATATGCTAGCAACACACACACACAACATAAAGCCATAAATGACAAATTTCATTTTTATCCTTTGATATTTGGGTGAGAGATTCTACCATATCAAAGCAACTTCAAGACAATTTAAATATCCTCCACTTAAAGCTTAAATAAGTATTGGATAAACGCCCTCACTTTTTGAGAATAACAAAAATGAAAATCTACATTGTCGATTCATAACTTCTAGGAGATAGCTATCCGTTTATGTCGTTTATTTCATAATTTATAATCTGCTCTGGCACTTGGCTTTCTGGCATAGGCTTAGAAGCAATAAGACTATATAAGATATTTGCCATACAAAACGCTCAGAGTAACAAAAAATGGGGGTGGGGATAAAGAAAATTAATATACAAAATTCTATCACGATAATGTAGCCATAAGAATCTAACCTTTAAAACTCACCTAATAAATTTCTAAGGTAACGTCTTAGCCATAAACTAATACATTTTGTCCTTACAGAATCTGCCTTATGGCTACATAAATGCGAAAAGGTATTTGCACTGCCCAAGAAAACTATAGAGCACGAAGTGTAAAGCGCAGTTATAAGCAAATCTTAAGCAAAAGCACCTTTGATAGTATTTACCCAATTTTGGATTCTATCATTGCTTAAATCCTCTTGATTCACCTCATCGATGATAAGCCCCACGAACTTGCCATTTACCACCGCTTCGCTATCATCATAAGTATAGCCATCTGTGCTTGTTTGCCCAATGATTTTGCCTTGCTTTGATACTTTTTGATAAATCGCAGCGATACCATTGCAGAATGTATCACTATATACTTCTTGGTCGCCAACGCCCACAAGCGCGATAGTTTTCCCCGCGAATACCCCCTCATCTAAGCCTGAAAGAAAACTATCCCAATCATCTTGCAAATCACCTGAACCATAAGTAGGTGTAGCCAAAATAAGATTGCTAAAGCCTTTTATATCATCAGCTTTAGCCTTAGCCACATCAAATACTTCACAATCACCCAATTTATCGGCGATTCTCTGTGCTACTTCTTGTGTCGTGCCACCATCACTTCCGTAAAATAAACCAACTTTTTGCATTGTAAGTCTCCTTTTTTTAGTATAGAAATGATAGCTTATAGCAAAAAAGATAATAAAAAGTAAAACTCTCGTCAATTATAATAAAATAAGAATTATTTTTAATTTTTATTTAAGTATTAAATCTTTAGAATTCATAAAATTTAATTTTAGGGTAAAAAGAATGAAAATAAATCCTATCAACTTATCCCTACTTATGCTTGTGTCTCAAGTGGTAATCTATGCCGATGAGGATTCGCAATTAGCGCAAGTCCCCCCTCCCCCCAGAAATATAGAAGATAAAAGCGATAAAAATACGCAAAGACAAGTCAAACTCTCTACTTCTGTCGTAACTGCTCCCACTGATTTAGAAACCTACCAAAGTGGAGAGACTATTAATCAAGAAATGTTAGAGACTAATCCTAGCGGTAATGGAGACATCACAAGCATACTTAGAATCCTTCCCAATGTCCAATATGATAACGCACAGCTAAAAAGCACCACACCCGGAGAAATCGACCCTGCAAATATTAGCATAAGCGGAGGGCTTTTCTATCAAAATAACTTCCAGCTTGATGGATTTAATATGAATAATGATCTAGACCCAGCAGGTGGCACAACAAATGGTCCCGCTGCTTTAAAGAGCGGCAGGAGTCAAGGTTTCAATATCGATACTTCACTTTTAGAATCTGTCTCTGTGCAAGATTCTAATATCTCTGCAGCCTATGGGCGGTTTACCGGTGGGGTGGTAGAGGCAAATATCCGCAAACCTCGCAATGATGGCTTTCACGGAAACATTAGCTATCAATACACGAGTGATAAATTCACACGATACTTTATCCACGAAAATGCAGAATCTGCCTTTGCCACTTCAAGTGATGAAAACTATCAGCCTCATTTCACAAAGCACCTCATCAAAGCAAGTGTGGAGGGCTATATAACAAAAAATTTAGGTTTAATCGGAGCATTTTCCACGACAAGAAGCTATATTCCACTCAATGCCTATTCCACCATAGCCACTGCTAATACAACCATAACATCAGCAGAAGCTAATACTCAAAGAGAGCAAAAAAGAATAAGTGATAATTACTACCTCAAAGCCCATTATAATCCCACAGAATCTTTTACTCTAGAAGCAAATATCGGCTATATACCGCAATTTAATACTTATTACAATAATGTTGCTAAAAATAGCTACTACACTATGCAAAGCGGTGGTTGGCAAGCAGGGCTAAAGGCTCTATGGGATACGAGTTTAGGACTATGGACAAATAACTTAGGTTATTCACGTTTGCAAAACTCAAGGCGAAGCGATGCGAGTTATTTTTTTAGTTGGTATGCAAGTAGCGAAAAAAATTGGGCGATAAATTCTGCAGGGAGGGCAGGAGAAGGCGGTTATGGTGATAATGACCAACTACAAAATACATTAACCTACAAAAGCGATATGGCTTTTGAGCCTTTAGATATATGGAAAACTTCACATACTTTTCGCATAGGTGGGGAGCTAAGCTATCAAAGCCTTGCAAACAATCGATTGACCGACTATTATGGATTTAGTAACCCTGTAAATACAAATAATATGAATTGTCCTGTTGGAGCTGATAATTTGGGGCTTTATGCTTGTAGCAATGCTTCTCCTATAACCACCGCTCAATCTTCTTGGAGCGGACAATATTTCAATGCTGTGAATCTTTATCTGCCTAAGGGGACATTGGAACTCAATACCTTTTCTTATGGAATTTTTGCAGAAGATGATATAAAGCTTTATTTGCAACAATATGGAGAGATAAATACACGATTTGGGCTTAGGCTAGATGGCGATAACTATATGGATAAGCATACTCTAGCCCCTCGATTCTCAATGAATTACACTACACCAGCCAATAGAGCATATAAAAGCACCTTTATCTTTGGAGCAAATCGCTACTATGGACGCAATTTATTTTCTTATCGACTTTATGACGCACTCTCTACAACTGCAGGAACGTATAATCGCACTTCTAGCACAGATGATTGGGTTTTTGCTCCAAATAATAACCGCACTTCTAGCACAAAATTTAGCCAACTCAATGTGCCTTATGATGATGAGCTAATGATAGGGATTACACAAAATCTATGGGCTTTTAATGCGACATTGAAATACATTCATAGAGAGGGCAAAGATGAGATAATGAGACGAAGTAGAAGCACTTCAAGTGGTAATGCCCCTGCTATTGCGGGATATAGCAATACGTATAATTTCTATACCAATGATGGCAGCTCTCAAAGCGATATCATCACCTTCACACTTAATAATATCACACCACTAGAGACTTTTGGGGTGAAACATCACTATTTATTGGCATTTGACTACACGAACACCAAACGCACTTATAATCTTTTTTCTGCAGATGAAGCATATTTTGATGATAATGATATTGTTTATAATGGAGAGATTATCAAATATCGCAATAGACCTACGGATAACTACACACGTCCTTACACCTTGCGACTGAATACCACACATAGCTTTAATATTTGGAAAACTAAATGGCTATGGAATAACTTTTTTAGATATAGAGCGGGATATGAGCGAATGGTGCTACTTACTCGCACGAGTGCGGGGTATAATCCTAATTATAGCAACCTCCAGCAATATGGCAAAATGCGCTTTCAAGGTGCTTTTACTTGGGATATGCGGATAGGTTTCGATGTCAATGTCTATAAGGGCAATACATTATTTATGAATCTTGATATATACAACGTATTGAATACACAAAATATGACGACTACCAGCGGCTCTAATACCCTAGTCTATGCTACTAGCACGGCTATCCCTGTCTATGAAGTTGGCAGGCAATTTTGGCTAGAAGTGGGGTATCGGTATTAATACTTGACAAATAGCTATCTCTGCTCTCCTCTCACAAGCACCAATAAGGAGAAACAAAACAACCCCTATATGCTTCCCCTATCTCTTAACCCCCGATTGCACTTTGAGACTAAATACATAAATTTTTGAGAGAGAAGCTACATAAAGTCGCATTTGCTTGTCTTTTGTAGCACGCAGGCCTTATTTTTGCAAGGTTGCTAATGCCTCATCATTAAGGCTAAAGGCAAAGTTACCCACCACTTGAGGTAAGATAATCTCTCCTATCACCTTCCCCTTTGGGCTAAAAACCTGTATGCCACTCTGGCTGCTTGACCATACATTGCCCTGCTTATCTACCTTAATACCATCAGGAAATCCAGATTCTATAACCACAAATACCCTGCCCTTACGCAATGTCTTATCCTTATCAATGTTATATGCAAGTATTTGGTGCTTCAAACCCTTATCATTCACATTATATGCTAGCTCACTATCAGCAATATAGAGAATCTTCTCATCAGGGCTTAAGGCTAAGCCATTGGGCGTTCTAAGAAGCGGGGTGCGAAGGCGCACAATAGTTTTTGTATGCGATGAATAGCGATAGATAAATTCCCCCTCCTGCTCTGCTTCTCCTCTATAGCCCTCAAGTGGATTGAGTAAGCCAAACTTAGGATCGCTAAACCAAATATCGCCATCACTATCGACAATCACATCATTAGGGCTATTGAATTTCTTATTTTGATAGGAATCTATAAGCACTTCCCACTCTGCCTTACCCTGCGTGTTTAATCTCTCAATAGCCCGCTTCCCGTGTGAAGCAGCGATGATTCTACCCTCTCTATCAAGGGTATGTCCATTTTGAAAATGCGATGGCATAAGCCAAGTGTGAATCTTAGAGCGAGTAACATCATCTTGATTTATCCTTACTTCTAAGACTTTATTTGCCTTGACATCGCTTACAATCACATTGCCATTAGGTAGCACTTGGGGACCCTCCAGCCAAATGCCCTTATCATAAAGCACAACAGGCTGCTTAGTAGTATCAATAAGGGTATTAAAAGATTCATCATATACCTTAAAGCTTACCTCCTTTGCCTGCATAATCCCGCAAAATATCATCAAGAGGGCTAATCGTAATTGATACATTATTATCCTTGTCAAAGTTGCAAAATGCAGATTCTAGCATATTGTAAATGCTGTTTAGACCCTTGCACTGCTGTAGGCAAAACCACTTACATACTCCACATATTGTGCTACTGCAATGTATTCGCCGCATTCACACAGAGCAGTTTGCTAGATTACCCTCTCACTCCACATCTCCACATTATGCAAAGTGAATTTTAAGGTTTAGATTCTCTATTTTTTCTCCTAATACAAGGCATTAAGTAATCTCAATGCTTTCCCCTATAAAAATGAGACAAAAAAGCATCTAAGAAGTGCATTTGCAAATGCCATTGCCTATTTACCTATAAACTCTCTAATACCTTTTGAGCGTGTCCTTTGGCGCGGACATTATAAAAGCTTTGTTCTATCAAGCCATTTTGATTGATGATAAAAGTGCTGCGGATAATGCCCTGCACTTCCTTGCCATACATCATTTTTGTGCCATACGCACCATAAGAGCTTGCCACGCTTTTATCACTATCGCTTAACAAAAGCACTTTGAGCGATTTTTTATCAATAAAATTTTTATGGCATTTAGGACTATCAGGGCTAATGCCTACGATTATGGCATTTTTCGCACTAAACTCTTCAAGTAATGCGCTAAACTCCTCTGCTTCAATAGTGCAGCCGGGCGTATTGTCCTTAGGATAAAAATATACAACAACCTTCTTGCTTAATAAATCTTGCAAGGCAATCTCTATTCCATCGGCACTTGGCAATCTAAAAAACGGTGCTTTATCTCCATTTTGTAATCTCATACTCTCTCCTTTTGATTGGGTTTAGAATCCTGCAAATCCACAGGGCTATCAAAACATTCTATATATGTCCTTATACGTTCTAAAATATCAGGCTTTATTGTGAGTTTTAGCCTCATCACGCTTAGAGGCAGCCCATAATCAAGCAATTTTACCTCATCTTTGCTCGTTACAAGCAAACTTGTGGCATTGTATTGACTGATGGCTTGTTCTAAAAATACCTTGTCAAATCGCGCGTGGTCGCTTAATGTAATCTTACCCACCACATCGGGCAAAAATTCATCAAGTCGCGCGGGATTGGCAATAGCGGTTAAAAGCAGCATTCTCTGGCTCGGAGATTCTATATCCACCTCCCGCGTATAGTCTATCCCCTCGCGCACAAGAATATCTGCCGCTTTATAGGCACTTGGAATCTCGCGATACATACCGCTTGGCAGACAGAGGGAAAAATAAGGCTTCAAAAGCGGTATAAGCACGATATTAAGCTTTTTAAAAGCAAGGCGGAATCCATCATCTAAAAACACGACTTTTGCGCCCATTTGCTTGGCTTTTTCTATGGCTTTTTTTCTATCTTTGCATACGATAACACTCGCGTTTTTTAGCTCCCTTGCAAGGAGATATGGTTCATCGCCAGATTCTAATTGTGAGACGCGAATCTCCCCCCATTCACTCACGACTACAAGTCCTTTTGAAGCACGTTTATAGCCCCTTGAGACAATTGCTACTTTTTCAAAATGCCTTGCTGTTTCGATAATAAAAGGCGTTTTGCCGCTGCCCCCTACGATGAGATTCCCCAAGCTCACAATCGGCAGGGAAAAATCATAGAATTTTCCACATTTACGTCTTATCAAAGCACATATCCCATACAGCAATGAAACAGGTAAAAGCGTGATACTTAAGCACTTTTGCCATATATTTGGGTTATAAAAATAACTATCAATCCACCGCATTGCATTCTCTATAATGAAATATCGTAGGCATTGTGCGCTTAAAGGCATTGTTCCACACACGCGCACATAAGGATTCTACCATATTAGCTTCAAAGCCCTTTTTGCACAAAATATTTTTTATCTCCTCGCGAGATTCTATATCTGTGTCTATGCCGCCCATATCGCTAAGAGCGCGTAAAAAGGTATCAATACATTCATAGCTGTATCCTAAATCCGCTTCATCACTTTGATTAAAAAGCAAATCCGCGCTAGGCTTTTTGCTAATGATATGTTGAGGCACTCCAAGTATTTGTGCGAGGGCAAACACTTCTGTCTTATAAAGCCCGCCAATAGGATTAATCGCACAGGCTAAATCCCCAAAAATCGTCCCATAGCCTAAAAGAATCTCGCTCTTATTGCTTGTACCTAAGACAAGGGCATTATCCGCACTCGCACCATCATAGAGGAATGCCATACGCATTCTTGCGCAGAAATTCCCCATACGCATTTTCTGCAGATTATCAAGCTTACTCATCAATCTATCTAGCTCCATACCCTCCTCTTGTGCGAAGCTTTTTTGAAATGGGCTTAACTGAATGATTTTACTATCAATGTCTAAAAATTGTGTCAAAGAGAGGGCATCATCAAAATGTGTATGATGCGAGCTAAGGGAGGGCATAAGCAATGCACGGACATTGTCTCTCCCCAATGCTATAACCGCTAAAAATGCCACTACCGCGGAATCCACCCCACCGCTTAAGCCCAAAATGGCTTTTTTGAACCCACGTTTTTCAAATTGCTTTTGTATAAATCGTGTGCCTTCTTGCACAAAAGCGTCCATTTGTATCCTTAAACTTGATTGAAATTTCGATGTTGCACATTATAACATAGTTAAAAATAAACAATATTTAAGCCTTTTTTTCATAGGATAACAAGTTTTTTTAGAATCTACACAAAACAAAAAGATAAGGAGAAAAGATGCAAGACGCAAAAAGACGCGATTTTTTAGGAATGGCTCTAGGTGGCGTTGCTGCTGTGGGCGCACTCGCTTCTCTGTATGCTATGAAGCGTTCTTGGGACCCATTGCCTAGTGTTGTATCGGCTGGATTCACGACATTTGATTTAAGCGCATTGCAAGAAGGTGTGCTTCAAACGGTGGAATGGAGAGGAAAGCCTGTATATATTCTTAAAAAGGTAGCAGGTAGCCAAAAGACAGAGGGTAGAGACTTTGAAGTAAATGGTGCGATTTACACAGTAGGGATTCAAATTTGCACCCATTTAGGTTGTATCCCCGGATTCAATCAAGGAACGCAGGAATTTGCTTGTGCGTGCCACGGGGGACGATTTAACGCTTCTGGTGTGAATGAGGCTGGGACTCCACCACCTCGTCCTATGGATATTCCGCCGTTTAAGATTGATGGGACAAAAATGGTATTAGGTGAAGAGGGGCAGGAATACAAAGCCCTTTTTGAAACAAAAAAGGCGTAAGGAGACAATATGGAAGTGAAAAAAGCTGAAGGCTTGGTGGATTGGCTAGACCAACGCCTTGCTATCAAAAAATTCTTAGAAGTGATGATGACTAAATATTGGATTCCCAAAAACATCAACTTCTTGTGGGCGATGGGTGTAGTGCTACTCACATTATTTGCTTTACTTGTGGTGTCTGGATTCTTTCTTTTATCCTATTACAAGCCTGATGTGAATCTAGCTTTTGATAGTGTGAATCAAACAATTATGACTGAGGTGGCATTTGGCTGGTTATGGCGACATATCCACGCAGTGGCTGCAAGTATGATATTCCTCATTATTTATATCCATATGTTTGTGGCTATTTATTATGGCTCGTTTAAAAGAGGGCGTGAGATGGTATGGATTGGCGGTATGATACTTTTTGTGCTTTTCTCTGCGGAGGCTTTTAGCGGCTATATGCTTCCTTGGGGGCAAATGAGCTATTGGGCGGCTGCTGTGATTACCAATCTTTTTGGCGGTATTCCTGTAATTGGTCCTGATGTGGTGGAATGGGTGCGTGGTAACTTTGTAGTGGCAGATTCTACACTGACACGTTTCTTTATGCTTCACGTATGCCTTTTGCCTATTGTGATTCTTGGAGTGATTGCACTGCATTTTTATACATTGAGAATGCCTCACGTAAATAATGAAGATGGTGAGCATATTGATTATGAAGCAGAGGCAAAAAAATATGAAGAGGGCAAAAAGAAAGAATCTAAAGTCATTCCTTTCTGGCCTGTATTCCTTTCAAAAGATATTTTTGTAGTATGTCTGTTTATGATAGGATTCTTTTATTTAGTGTGCTTCCACTTTGATTTTGCAATGGATCCTATTAACTTTGACCCCGCAAATAATCTCAAAACCCCTGCTCATATTTACCCTGAATGGTATTTCTTGTGGAGCTATGAGGTATTACGCGGATTTTTCTTCAGTGCTGACCTTGGGCTTATTGCTTTTGGTATCGCACAAGTAGCATTTTTATTCTTGCCTTGGCTAGATAGAAGCCCTAGAGTTGCTCCTGCACATAAACGCCCAGGTTATTTTGTGTGGTATTGTCTGCTTATTATTGATATGGTTGTGCTTACTATCTTTGGTAAGCTTCCTCCTGAAGGGATAAATAACTTTATTGGTTTTGTTGCTTCTATTGGATTCTTATTTCTTGTGTTTGTGGCATTACCAATTGTAACCATCATTGAAAACAAGAAAGGAGCACACTAAAATGAAAGAGATAAAAATTTTAGCCATTATCGTAGTCATTGTGGGTGTGCTGTATTGGGGTGTAGAGCCATTGGCACATTCTATTTTCCACCCTGAAGTAGCTAAGGCTGATTTTGAGTTCAAAGATTTGCAAGACATTGATGTAAGCAAAGGCGATGCAGAGCGTGGAAAGACACTTGTAGAGACTAATTGTGCCTCTTGCCACTCGCTTAAAGATGTGGGTATTGAAGGTGGAAATATGGCAATGTATTTCCGCGATAATAAAGAAGCCACCGTCTTTACACCTGACCTTTCCACGGCAGGCGCTATCTATAATGAAAAATTTTTGGCAAACTTGATTCTTGATCCTGTCAATACACTTCATCTTGCCCATAAGTTCCCTAATGGCGACTTCCCAATGGTGCAATACTTTGGCAATGTAGATGTGAATCAAGAAGTAGCCGATATGGTGGCTTATCTTAAGTCAATAGGTGCTATCGCGCTTAAAAAGCAAGTGTTAGAATCCGAAGAGTTTGCTACCAAAAAAGAGGCAATTGAAAAAGCTGATGTCTCTAATGAACAAAAGCAAAAGCAAATCGCTACGCTTGAAGAAAAGCTCACAGATAAGGCAGTATTCCTCAATGCTTGTTCTCGCTGCCACACGATAAAATATGACAAAGTGGCTTCTCACACTACGCCTGAAAGCCTCAATGTATATCTTGGCTCTACTGCGCCAGATTTATCTATGGTGATTCGCAGCAAGGGTGTGCATTATTTGGAATATTTCATTAATGACCCTCAAAAGGTATCTTACAAGGCGATACAAGAGGCGATCATTCAAAAAGAAGGCGCATTGCCAACAAACAATGATAAAAAGAGCGATTGGCAAGATGAGCACGATTATAGCAATCTTGCTAAAGAGCTTGGTGTAATGCCTGTGGGACTTTCTATGCCGCGTGTGGGCTTGACGCAAGAAGTGCAAGAACGTGTTATTGCATATTTAGAATCTATTGGCGATGCTAAAAAGGCTGAACGTGAGCATTTAGGCGTGTATTTGATGATTTTCTTTGCGGTGATGAGCGTGCTTGCATACTTGTGGAAAAGACGCATTTGGAGCCAAGTGCATTAATTCCCTCTCCCCCTCTAGGCTCTCCTTTGTGAGAGCCTCTTCTTGTTGACATTATTATAATCTAGCTTCTCCTCTATAGCAAAAGATTTTCTATATTCTAAAATATATCCACATAGCAAAATGCTAGAATCAGCATTTTAAAGAATATGTAAGGAGATAAGTAAATAACGATGAGCGTATTTTTACACTTTTACCACCAAAGAATAAAGAAAATAGCAGAATATAAAGAACTACATTCTCAAAATGATGAGATAACACAAAATAATGCCGATAAGCAAAAAAGTAGCCCAAAGATAAAGTAGTGATAGAAAATGCTAAATAAAATATGAAGTAGCCCATAAAGATGGGGCTTTGCCAACTATCAAGCTTGAAAAATATAATGCTTTAGATTTTGAAAAATCACATTCTAAAGGCACGATATATAAGATTTCACACGATTATCAAATCGAGAAGATTCTATGGAATAAGAAAAATAAAGCATTAGAATCACTTAAAAGCCATAATGTGCAAACTCCCAATCTACTCAAAAAGATTATGAGCCTAAAACTTTAAGTGCTAATGAGGTGGCAAATATAGAATCTGCCTAAAATAAACTTCCCTGTGTGCCTTTTTTCTCTTTCAATCTCCACGTTCCCATGTCTTTATCCTCATACGCAAGATCATTTAAAATATCTTTTATCATTTTATCGTTTGCTTGCACTCCATTTTTAAGCAAGGGTAAAATACTTAAAATTTATCAAAACTAACAGAACGATTTTCTTTTTTAGCTCTCATAAGCTCTCCCAAAATATAATACCTTGCTCTTTCCTCAATAGGAATAGTATAATTTAAAATACTAGCTTCACTTCTTATATGATAAAGCTTTGTATGCTCGTCATAATCAAATCTTTCATTGATAAGCAAAACAACATTTTCAAATTTAGCCATAAGCTCATAATATCCGCCCTCAATAGCATTTTTAACTAAATGAGCGTGGATTGCTTCTAAACTTGCACCATTATTATCTACAATAATTTTTTCCACATCTTTATACATTTGCTCTAGGCTCTGCTCTCCTGCTTCTAGTTTGGTTCTTGTTTTTGGATTGTCAATCTTTTTAAAATAAATAATAAGCTGTCCTTTTAGTACACGCGTAGGATTTTGCACCTTTCTAAAACTATCAATGCCTGTGTTTTCTTGGCTAATACAAGCCACATATTCAAAGCCGACATTTTCAGCACTTTCTACTAAAATTTGAAAAAGCTTTGGGTCTTGATGTTGAAAAACAAAGGCAAGCCAGCGATTCCACTTTAGCACACGATACATTTCTTTCAAGCTTTGCTTCATTAAATCATAATAATCATATCTGTTTTTTTCTAAAGAGCCTTTTTCTATACATTCTTTTTCTTTTAAATCCCTATCCACAGGTAAATCAAGCCATACATTCCACATTGTGCTAAGGTCTAAATAAGGAATCTTCGCTCCATAAGGTGGGTCGGTGTAGATAAAATCTATAGATTCAGATTCTATTTCTTTTAAATTTGTAGCGTCTGCTTGAAAGATTTTTTCGCCGTTAGTTTTGTCTAACATAGAATCTGCGTGCTCTAAATCATCGCTTCTTTGTGCGATTAATGCCCCGCTAAAATCCTTAATCACTCTTTGTAAGGGTGCAAAATAGCTTTGATAGAATCTGCCTCCATTTTCTTTTTCTAATTCCTCTTTGCCCTTAAGCACTCTTTGAATTTTTCCCCTAAAATGCTCTCCTATATCTAAAAAGGCTGGTTTTGGAGCTATTCTGTAACGATAATATTTATATATACCACTATCCCCAGCACTTTTTACAGAATCTGCATAATGAAAGGTAAGATTACATCTTGTTATAGTATTATAAAATGCCAACATTAAAGAATATCTAAGCTCTTTTAAAATCTTTCTATCCTTAAAAGTGTATTGAAAAATAAGCTTTCTTAAAATCGCAAGTTCGGCTATTTGTTTTTTTGTAAAAAGTTGCAAAACAAATTCCACATCACTCCCCTTAGGCAAAACTTCATTTTGAGGTATCCATAAAAATTTATCTTGCTCTTTTTGTGTGGCAATCTCGCCAAATTCTTTATCTATTGCATTTGGATAATATTTCGCATTTTTTAGAATCTGCTTTGCCTCATTTTCATCTTTGGGTCGCAATTTTTCAAATTCGCTTAAAATTTCCTCGCTCACTTCATAAAGCTCTCCTAAATTCACCTTTGCAGAAAGGGCTTTTACCATAAAGATAGAAAGCGGGTTTAAATCCGTGTGAATGCCAAATCGTCTGTTCATCATCGCTTCAATGGCAGTAACGCCACTGCCTCCAAAGCTATCTAGCACCACATCGCCCTCATCGGTGAAGTTTTTGATATTTTGGGTAACTATATCCCAGCTTTGCCTCGTAAAATATGCCGTGCAGCCAAAATGCCTTGCTTTTTCCTCTTTTGAGGCTTTAAAATTGCCTTTGGTAATTCCCTGCTTAAATACCAACTATCGGGCTTTTTTACTCTTACGCTTTGTGTTTGTAAATCTTGCTTTAAAGAGGATAAGCCCGTGCTTAAAACTTGCTTTAAAAGCTTGAATTTGTCATTGTCAAAGTCATTTTCAAAAGCTCCTCGCATACAAAGTCATAAAGCAAATTTTGTCCATTTGTCTCAAAAAGATTAAAATTTTTGCCATTACAAAGTGCATAATATGGAGCTTTGAGCTCAGCATTTATCGCATAGTAAAAAGCTTGTCTTTCGGCTTTGCTTTGCATATCTACTTTTACGCTTGGAGCTTTTGCATCTAGCACACAATGAGCCTTTTTATCCAAATACAAAACATAATCAGGAAAACGAGTAAAAGTGATTTTCTCATTGCTTCCTGTGATAGTAGGCTTTGAAAGTGGCACAGACAAAGCCATTTCTAGCTTGTTTGCATTTTTGATTTTTAATACAAAACCCAAAGCCTTTAAAAGCGGAGAAATGATAAATTCTCGCACAGAATCTTCTTTGAAACCTGCACTATCAAGTAAGCTAAAATTAAAGGTTTGCATTTTATCTCCCATTTCTAAGCCATCTCTTTACATCATCGTTTGCGATACCCTACAACACTAAATATTCTTAGCTCAATGCTGCATTTAAGCTTAGCATTATAGCCATTTTTTACTTAAAGGCATTTCTATGCTGTGCTTTAGTATGGTAGGATTCTTACAAGTTTTGAAAACCTTAGAATATCTAGCATATAGAAATTATAGAATCTGCCCTTGCGCGTGGGGTAAAAGTAATCATTAAATATGGCTTAAAGCCTAGAAATCGCTTTGATAAGGTCAGCATAGATGAAAAATCACAAGCAATTTTTGATGCATTGAAAAGCCAATATCCGCAATATTTTTTCACTAAAATAGATAAGATCATTCTAAGATTTGTATTTGTAATAGTGCATTTATGATTACGGGGAGCTTTAATTGGCTAAGTTTTAGGGAAAGGCAGACAAAGATAATAAAACGCTTGGGGAAACATCAAGCATTAATCGCAAAAAGGGTGGTGCACAAAAGGAGATAAGCAAGTTTCAGTAATATCCTCCATTTTGCCTTAACCCCAATAGAGTGCATAACCCAATGTAAAAGAATTTCTAAGGCTTCATATTATAGAATGCGTTTTTTATATTACTTATGGTTAAGACAATCAACACAGATTCTATAAAGATTTCATACAAGGAGCAGGAATGGACTTACTACAAAGGGCTTTAGCACAGGAGGCGCATTTAGATGCAAAGGGGCTAAGCAAACTCTATGATTATGATATTTTTACCCTAGCCCAAGCAGCTCAAAGCATACGTACTAAGCTCTATGGCAAAAAGGTATTTTTTAATAACAACCGCCACATCAACCCAAGCAACATTTGCGCCGATGTATGCAAATTCTGCGCATTTTCTGCCTCACGTAAGAATCCTAATCCCTATTCTATGGGGATTGATGAGATTCTCTCACTGGCACACAAAGCCTATGAAAATGGCGCAAAGGAGCTGCACATCGTCTCAAGCCACAATCCCAACTACACGTATGAGTGGTATTTTGAACTCTTTAGAGAAGTCAAAAAAGCCCTACCTCACATTCATTTAAAAGCCCTTACTGCCGCAGAGGTGGATTATTTAGATAGAATCTCTAAAAGGGGTTATAAAAGAGTGCTAGAGGATATGGCTCAAGCGGGAGTAGATTCTATGCCCGGAGGCGGGGCGGAAATCTTTGATGAAAAGGTGCGCTCCTACATCTGCAAGGGCAAGGTAAGCTCACAAAGATGGCTTGAAATCCACCAATATTGGCACAATTTGGGCAAGATGAGTAACGCAACAATGCTCTTTGGGCATATCGAGCAGAGAGAACATAGAATCGACCACATATTACGATTGCGTGATGCACAGGCTCAAAGTGAGCAGGTAACACAAAAACAAGGCGGATTTAATGCCTTTATCCCGCTGCTTTATCAACGTGAGAATAACTTTCTTAATGTGAGCACCTTCCCTAGCGGACAGGAGATTCTAAAAACCATAAGCATAGCGCGAATCCTACTTTATAATATCCCGCATATCAAGGCGTATTGGGCGACTTTAGGGCTAAATCTCGCCATTGTCGCACAGGAATTTGGTGCTGATGATATGGATGGCACAATACAATTAGAAAGCATACAATCCGCCGCAGGTGCGAAAAGCAAGAGCGGTTTAAGCAAAAATGAACTAGTCTGCCAAATTAAAGATGCGGGATTTATCCCCATAGAGCGGGATTCTCTGTATAATGAATTAGCAGAGTGCTAAATGCGTTGCTCTCATTGTCAGCTTGAATACGAACCCTCCGCGCTTTTCACACGGCATAATGAAAAGGGCGAGGAGCTGCATTTCTGTTGCAATGGCTGTGAAAATGTATATTTCCTCCTCCAAGACGCTGCCCTTACAAGCTTTTATGATAAGCTTAGTCGTCCCCTCACCCCGCCAGAGCTTCATAAGAGTGATTTAGCGCACTTTGACACAGAATCTTTTATGCAAAAATACGCTCATAAAGTAGATGATACAGGGCTGTATGAGGTGCATTTAATCATCAGTGGGATCCACTGCGCAGCGTGTGTGTGGCTCAATGAAAAGATTTTGCTTGATACGCAGGGCGTGCAGAGCGCGGCGATTAACTACACGAATAATAAGGCAACAATAATTTGGGATAGCACACAAATCCGCTTAAGCGCGATTATAGAGAGGATTGAAAGCATAGGATATAGCGCATATGTGTATGATAGCAGGATTCAAGAAAGCCAAAATAAAGCGCAGATGAAAGAATACTATATGCGCGTGATTGTGGCACTCTTTTGCACGATGAATATTATGTGGGTCGCCATCGCCCAATACAGCGGGTATTTTTTGGGTATACAAGCAGATGCAAAAGATATTTTGAATCTTGCTTCCTTTGTCCTCTGCACTCCTGCACTTTTTTACTCAGGCTGGGTGTTTTACCGCTCAAGCTATTATGGGCTGAAAAATGGCTTTATCGGTATGGATTTGCTCGTGGCGGTAGGCTCTACGCTCACTTATGGCTATTCGATCTATGCCGCGCTCACACGGAGCGGGGAGACTTACTTTGAATCTGTGAGTATGATTATTACCTTTGTACTCATTGGCAAGTTTTTAGAAGTGAGGGCACGGAAAAATGCCGGCGATAGCCTCGATAAGCTTAATCACCTCCTACCTACAAGCGTTGAAGTGTGCAATGATGATGGCACGATGAGGCAGGTTGCGCCTGAGGCGGTGCAAATAGGCGATAAGATTCTCGTCCGCGCGGGAGAGAAAATCGCTATTGATGGGGTGCTTTGCTCTGCTAATGCGCTTTTTGATACAAAAGCTATCAGCGGAGAATCTCTCCCCTTAGAATGCGTAGAGGGTGATAGTGTGCTTTCAGGCTATGTGAATCTTAATCATCAAATTTTCTATACCGCCTCTAAGGCATTTAGCCAAAGCCTTATGAGCCATATTATCGCGCTTGTTTCCTCCTCGCTCAATCACCGCCCATATATTCAAAATCTCGCCAATAGCCTCTCGCAATACTTCTCCCGCGTGATTCTAGGTCTCGCCCTGCTATGCTTTCTAGGCTGGTTTTTTATCGGTAATGTGGGTGCGGAAATATCGCTTATGATTGCCATATCTGTCATTATCATCGCCTGTCCGTGTGCCTTAGCCTTAGCGACCCCTATCGCCTCTGTGGTGGGGATAGGCAAGAGCTATGCTGTAAATGTGTTATTTAAAGAGGCAAGATTCTTGGAAAGCCTTGCAAAAACCACCATTGTAGTGTTTGACAAAACTGGCACTCTAACGCTTGGCGAACCAAAAGTGCAAAAATGCCATTTGCAAGGTAAGTATGATGAATCCCTCCTCCTTGCCTTTGTGCGTTTGTCTAAGCACCCGGTGGCTGAAGGCATAGCGCATTTTTTAGAATCTAGGCTAAAAGGGACTGCCGCAATTACATTAGAGCATTTCACACAATTTGACGCACAAGGCATTAGCGCGACTTTTGTAGATTCTAACTCCCGCACTTTGCAACTTGTGGGAGGGAATCTTAACTTTTTACACAAAAAAGGCTTTAGTGTGCCGCAAATAGAGCTTGGCGGGGGTATGGTATTTGGCTTTGGGGTGCAAGAGGGCGATACACACACGCTTTATGAGATTTTTGAACTCTATGATGAGCCTAAACCTCACGCACGAGCATTGATAGAATCCTTGCATAAACGGGGGATAGAGAGTGTTTTATTAAGCGGAGATAGGGAGCAGAGTGTGGCGGAGGTGAGCGCAAAGGTAGGCATTAAGGCATTTCATTCCTCACTTTCCCCCTTGCAAAAGGCACAATGGATAGAATCCTATAAGCAGCAAAATCCCTCAAGAACGCTTGTGATGGTAGGCGATGGCATTAATGACACACCGGCTTTAAGCAAAAGCGATATTGCTATTTCTATGGGCGCGGGAAGCGATATTGCTATTTTGAGTAGCGATGTGATAATTCTCGATGATAAGCTTACTACCCTGCATAATGCCTTTGAAATCGCCCACAGGACATATAGCACCATTAAGCAAAATATCGCTTTAAGCATTGGCTATAATGCTTTGAGTGTGCCTATTGCTATGGTAGGATTGGTAATCCCGCTCTTTGCGGCATTATCTATGAGTCTAAGCTCACTGATTGTTGTGCTCAATTCTATGCGCTTGAGACGTTTTGATGGCGTGAAGTAATAAAATGGGTAAATTCTTTTAGAATCATCAAAAAATAAAGTAAAAAATTTGTGTTTTATGGTTTCTTGTGAAGTTTTAACGTAACATTCAAAGGGAATTTAAATTTTTAACAGGAGGCATTTATGAAAAAGCATATTGTGTTTTTCGAGGCAGTAGGCGGCAGCGATAAAGGTAAAGATGGGCATAGAAAAGATACTGTGCCGATGATGGACTATCTAAAAAAACTCGGCTGGAGCGCGGAAGTCGTGTTTTTCACCGATGAGATTCTTAAAGATGAGAAAAAGAAAAATGAAATCTATGAATATGTCAAGGGTGCGGCTGATGCGTATGTGTCTCGTGTGAATCCGGGCAATCTCAAAGAGGAAAAACTCTATTTTGATGTGCTACGCAAACTCTGTGACTCAGGCGTGATTGGTATGCCTCACGCTGATGCGATGATAGGCTATGGAGCAAAGGATGCTTTGACAAAGCTCCGCAATACAGAGCTTGTTCCAACAGATACTCTAGCATATTATGACCCTGCAGAAGCGCAAAGAATTGGCGTTAAATGGGAAGCGGGTGGGGAGCACGACTTTAAGAAAAATTTCCCAAAAACATTGGCAAAGGGTGAACGTGTGCTAAAGCAAAATCGTGGCTCAACGGGTGAGGGTATATGGCGTGTGCAAATTAAAGATCCTAGCAAATATCAAGGCGTGAGTGAATTGCCTCTTGATGCGGAAATTCGCTGCACAGAAGCGGTGGATAATCACGTAGAGGAGCACAAACTTGGCGAGTTTATGGATTTTTGCGAGAAATACCTCAAAGGCGATAATGGTATGCTTGTAGATATGACATTCTTACCTCGTATTAAAGAAGGCGAGATTCGAATCCTTATGCTTTATAAAGACCCTATCTATGTTGTGCATAAAAAACCAGCTGAAGGTGCGGACGCATTCTCTGCAACACTCTTTAGCGGTGCGAAATATCGCTATGACAAGCCAGAGCAATGGAGTGAGCTTGTAACATACTTCCTTAACAATTTGCCAGAGATTAAAACAAAGCTTGGCAATTATGACTTGCCTCTCATTTGGACAGCGGATTTTATTTTGGATACTGATGCAAACGGCAAGGATAAATATGTGCTAGGTGAAATCAACTGCTCTTGCGTGGGCTTTACCTCTCCTGCAGAATTTTTGGATAAAACGGCTCGCCGCGTAGCTAACACAATTATTAATATTGTAGAAGATGCAAAGTCTTAAATCTAATCTCTCTTCTATTATGCCTTTGCTATTTGAGACTAAAAGTCTCTGCAAAGGTCTTGCATACTTAAGATAAAGCCTCTCGTGTGTCCCTAAAGGATATACTTATAACCAAAGCTACTCTTTATTTATCAAGTGAGTCTCAAAGGTTTAGATTTTCTATTTTATTTTCTCTTTTTCTTTTTATAAGGGGGAGGGGCTTGAATCTTGAAGCCGGTTTGAGAATATACCTCTCACTCTCCCTTATATATCGTTCGCTAGATTACCCGCTCACCCCCCCCCCCCCCTTTTTTTTTTTTTTTCTTTTTGAGGATTTGGAAGTTGGGGTTGCAACCTTCAGCACCACCGTGGGGCGAGGGGGTGAA
>ERZ778516.129-NODE-129-length-62351-cov-10.173815_pt1 | contig 62351 bp, 50 predicted proteins | sample MGYA00510342_ERZ778516 | MGnify/ENA primary metagenome ERZ778516 (study PRJEB29527, sample SAMN07138961) | mouse gut metagenome | material: feces | host: mouse | place: China:Nanjing | collected 2016-01-25 ...
GAGCTTTTTATTCTATAGGAGAGATACTTTCACGCTTTAGCGTGACAAGGTCTTTCCTATAGAACAAAAAAGGCACATGGTTTCCCATTACTGCCCCATGCGCCTTTATGCTGCTTTTTCTTATACTGCTACTGCCCGCCAAGCAAAGAGAGCACCCCTTGCGGAGATTGGTTTGTCTGCGCAAGCATCGCCTGCATCACAGACTGCAGGATCGCATACTTGGAATGGGCTACTACTTCTTCCGCCATATCTGCATCCCGCAATCTTGATTCCGCTGCCTGCGTATTTTCTGACATATTGCATGAATTTGCATAAACATGTTCGAACCGGTTTTGCAGTGCGCCGTATGCGCTCCTTTTTCCGGATAAAATACGGATTGCGTCATCTGACATCTGAATCGTTTCCTGGGCCTGCTCATAGGTTAACGTCCCTGCCTTGTAAAGATTCAGGTCAAATGTATTTAACCCAAACTTTGGAATTTTCGTCGAATCCCATACCGTTCCGCTGTGCTGGATCTGGAGCCCTTCCTGCTCCTTCTCGTCTGTCAGGACTGAATCAAAAACTGATTTTACCGCTACATTCTGATTTTCGTCCCCCTTTACGCCAATATAAGTATAATCCAGCGCATTAAGCTCCACCCCTGTATTTCCAAGCATTTTCCCAAGGGCAAACTGGGTATATTGGTTCACCACATCCTGTAAGGAGCCTAACGGGCTGCCTGCATTGCCCTTATCTTCAAATGAAGTTTCTAATTTATACCTGTCTTTCCCTGCGTCTGTGGCGCTGTTATATTTCCGGTATGTCGTATTGCCATCTGCTGTAACGCCATCTGCCACATAATCGCCATTATTATCATTTGCCATTTGGACATGCACCCAGTCTTTTGCGTCTGAAAAATCATATTTGTACAGCAGCTCCATCTTCCTGCCGTCATCTGTAGACAATACAAATCCCAGTTCATCCACATTTGGCCGGGGCATAGGCACGGTATCAAACATAGCGCTTGACGCCCCGCTGCCCGACTCACGGTTATCGTAAATGTAAAATTTACTGCCATCTGCCGCATACTGCGTAAAATGCATATCCAAGCTTTCCTGCGCAATCTTAACCAGCGCCTCCGATAGCTGTGCACCGGTGGTAATCCCCTGTGCCTTCAGGGAATTAATATCAATCTGAAGGGTATAATTGCTGCGGTCGCTGTTTACCCTCTTTGTTTCCCTAATGTTATATTTATAGCCGTCTGCCGTTTCATTGGTAGCCTCAATGCCGCTCACTGAAAAATCTTCAAAACGGATACTGTAATAATTATCACAGGTTTTGCAGTCTGAATTAAATCCTGTCCCTGCCAGTTCCGCAAGGTCACGTGTCCCGATTGCGCTGAAATCCACAACTGCCGCCGGATACGTCTTCCCCGGTTCCCCCGGCTGGAATCCCGGAGTATCCACGCCATCTGTTAAAATCATCTGGTCTGTCAAGGTTACCGTTTCGCTTAAATACCCGTCTGCCGTAATCTTATCATAACCTAACACGTCACGGATGGAAGTAGGTTTTAACACGGCATCGTCCGGATTGCCCCCGGACAGGAGCAGGTTCTGTTTCTGCTGCATGATGTTGCTTAAAAAACTCGACAAATCCAGCCGGAGATAGTCTTCCGCCTGCTTGCTGTTCCCTTTGTATTCAATAACAGGATTTCCCGCTGAATCTGAAAATGCCAGGGTAATTTCACCGGTAGCCTTATCATAGGATACGTTATCCTTTGCAACACCCTGCACGATCTGCTGGTCAAAATCCCTGCCCAGTTCTTTTTCCTCTGAAAAATGCACTTTATCGCCGCCAAGCACAGAGGCCGAAAGAATATTATTATCTAAGGTAACATCCTGCGTAACGGCATAAGTATTTTTAATGTTATCCCCGCTTATTACCATCCCGTCCAAGCCGTCAACGACGGAATCACAGCTTGTCACATCATCCAGCGTAAAATCAAACGCAATATAGGTATCATTGCTGCCTTCCGTATCTGCAAACGTGTAGGTCAGCGTACTGCTGATATACGGGCCCGAATCCCAGCTTTGGATATTCATTTCTGCCCATGTTTTCTTGGAACCATTCACCATGCTGCCCACCGCTCCCGGTATGCTTGGGTCTGGCGTCGTTTCCAGCCAGATGCCGTCCTGGTCGGCCCTTACGGTATAAGATAAATGATTGCCTGCCATCTGGTTTACCGTGTAATTAGACAGCCGTATATTCTGAACGACATTTGCATCGACTGCCTGCACATCCTCACTGCCTGCATACGTGATATTCCAGGAATACCGTTTGCCCGCTTCATTGATTGCCTCTGCCATGCCCATCTGCTCATTTGGCACAAAAAAGCTAAGCTTTACCCCCTCATGTTCCAGCTCCCAGATGTAATCGTCTGTCTTGTGCAGCTCATCCCATCCATGTTTTACCTTGTCAATCATAATTCCGGATGCATCTGCACTGACAGAAAGCTTTCTGGTTATCCTTGGCACTTCATCCCCGGCATTGCAGATCAGTTCAAAATGCGCACCGGAATTTGGCTCAACATATTCATACGTCCCGCCGGAAAAAACCTGCCTGCCGCTGGCGTCAACAGAAACCATTCCGGGAAACGTATCCCAGCCCACCCTGTTTCCGGCAAATATAAAGCCCCCGTACTCCACGTTTCCTGTCTTGGCATCATACTTGGAGTTAAATATCTGCAGGTCCCCGATGTTCCCTTCTACCTTCATTTCAACGTCATTGCTGAACACCTGCTGTTTATTAAATTCAGTATCTATCCCCACCCTGTTTATTTCTGATTTTAATTGTTTGATTTCTGAATTGATTGCTTCTCTTTCGGCCATACTATTTGTATCGTTTGACGCCTGCACAGCCAGTTCCCGGATTCTCTGCACCATTTCCATGACTTCTTCCATAGCGCCATCCGCTGTCTGGATCCATGAAATTCCCTCCTGGGTATTTTGTGCGCCCCGCATAAGCCCGCGGATCTGCATACGCATTTTTTCCGATATTTTTAAGCCCGCCGCATTATCTGACGCCCTGTTAATGCGGTATCCGGAAGAAAGTTTCTCTGCTGCCTTTTCTTTTTTCCCACTATTTATATTTAACTGCCTTGCTGTGAACTGGGACAATAGATTATTTGCAATCACCATTCCAACCACTCCTCCCTATCCAGTCTTATTATGTATATCGTCACTTTTAGTTTAAATTTAATCGCTAATAGAGAATTAATTCAATCTTTTATTTGTTTTCTATTTTTTAATGATTGGTAAAATAAACTAATAGCAAGACAAACATTCCATAATCATGGCAATTTGGCCGTAACAGCCTGTAGTTTCCCCACTGTTACAAGCCGCCGCTTTTCTGGAGGAACCTATGAAAGATACTCTTAACAAAACCGAAATTGGGCAACGGATCCGGCAGCTGCGGATCCTGAATGATTTTACGCAGGCCGAATTTGCGGAAAGCGTTGACATTTCAGTAAATTTTTTATCCGAAATAGAAAATGGGAAAAAGGGATTATCCGGAGAAACACTGGCTAAAATCTGCCTGTCCCTAAACACAACAGCCGATTATATTCTTTTTGACAAACAGTCGAAAAACCGTTCTTTACTGGAAATTGCAAATACGTTATCCGTTGACGAACTAGAAACCACGGTCCGTTATCTGCAGACGCTGATTGAAATGAAACAAATTTTTTAATATTGCTCCTGCAGGCCAACTGCCTGCAGGGATTATTTTCCTGCCGCACGCTCCAGGTTCCTTTTCTGGTTCTTCCGGTACTCGCTTGGGGTAACCTTATACCTTTCCTTAAATACCCGGTTAAACGTCCGCTGGCTTTCAAAACCGCTGTCCAGGCAGATATCCAGCACCGTATCGTTGGTATATTCCAGCCTGCCGGATGCATAGCCCAGCCTTGCTTCATTCAGGTACTGGTTAAAATTACAGTGGAACGTCCTGGAAAATATCCGGGACAGCACATATTTGCTTACCCCTAAGTCCCGGGCCATGCCCTCCAAAGAAAACTGTTCCCTGAAATTCCCGGAGATATAGGAAACAGCCCGGTAAACCAGGTCGTCGCTTCCCACGCTGCTTTTATCTGCCAGCTTCAGTTTCCCCATGCACCTGGCCAAAATAATCTGCACATACGCCTGCACAACCACCGGCTCATGTTCTTCCATCTGCAGAATTGCGCTTATGGCATGGGAAGCGTCCGGCTCCAGGCGGGCTGCTTCCACAACCGGGCATTCCGGCGCGCTGTTTTGTACCGTTTCCGCAAAAACACCTGTAAAAGACGGCGGGACAAGAATGTAAGCCACCTGGTTCACCCCTTCGGAAAACACCTGATAGTGATGGATAATGTCTGAAAAAACAAGCCCAATATCCCCTTTTTCCATATGGTACAGTTCCTGCCCTGCCCCCAGCTCCAACGATCCCTCCACAACGCTTACAATCTCCAATGCATGGTGCAGATGGGGGGATACATGCCTTGCCGCCCTTTGGGCTGCATAAATTTCTTCCTTTGTTTCCTTAACTTTCAAATGCATTGGCGCATCCCCCTTCTATTAATTTCACTGCAGAATCCCAATTACAGCCGCCCGCAAGATCTGGCTATATTTCCTTACGATTTGGCAAGCATTTCAGAACGCTATGCCATATAATAAACTTGCAAATACAGAAAGGAGGTATCCCGCATGGATAAATTTAAAACTTATCTCAACAGCCTTTTGGCTTTCTACGAAAAATTTTTCAGCCATGTATACCATGCATAGCTGCAAACCTGCTACAGAACAGCGTCTGCCTGAATGCCCTTCTCTTTTTTAATTTTTTCATTGGCTCCTTCTACATTCATCCTGGAAAGCACAAGCATAATCAGGATGTTAAAAATCAGCGGGAGCCACAGATACATAAACTGCATCATATTAAGGGCTGACTGGGGCTGCACCGGGTTTGTGCCCACATAGCCGCTGAGTTCCAAAAGCCACCCTACTACTGCCGTCCCAATGCCGCCGCCGATTTTGACGCCAAGCGACGTGCAGGAGTACATGGTCCCATCCACCCGCTTTCCCTGCGTCAGGTACGTGTATTCAGAACAGGAAGCGATTACGGCATTCATATCCCCCTGCCATGGCCCCTGCCCCAAGGCTGCAAGCGCCGTAAACGCCATCATCAAAGGGACGTTCCCCATATATCCGGCAGCTACCACCAATGCCCTGCCAATTACGGCAATGATGTAGCCCCTTAAATTCAGTTTATACATCCCCTTCCATTTCCCTACCAGCGTCGGCGTAAATACCAGCGCAATAATAAGTGGGATATTCACTGCCCATGCAAACTGCCCAAACAGGTTTTTATTCTTCAATACCCAGGCCATATAATAAATGCCCGCGCCAATCATGGCGCTGTATAGCTGCTGCAAAATGTAAGCCCCGCAAATCATCAGGTAAAACTTATTTTTCACAAGCAGCCGGAACGCCTGGGCAAGCCCATAGTTTTCTTCCCCCTCGGCTGTTTCCCCATCGTTTCGTTCCTCGTCGGGGAGTTCCTTGACGGAAAGGACGGAAATTGTATTTACCGCAAGGCCGGCCGCTGCATAAATAATTGCCACCATCCTCCATGCTGCTGCACCGCCCCCGCACAGGTCCACAAACCCCACGGTAATGGTCTGTATCAGAAGGCTTGTGGAAAATGCAAAGATGAAGCGGTAAGAGCCCATCTGGACGCGCTCTTTGCTGTTCTTCGTCACAAGGGAGGTAAGGGCTGAATACGCGATATTGTTTGCCGTATAGAACACCCCGTTCAATAAAGTGTACGCAATGAAAAACCATGCGTACTGCGCCGTCTTCCCAAGGCCAACGGGCACTGCAAAACAACATACCAGCGTTACGGCGCAGCCGATGTAGCCATACAGCATCCACGGCCTTGCTTTCCCCAGCCTGCTGTGGGTCTTGTCAATCATGGAGCCGAAAAAAACGTCTGTAAACCCATCAAACAGCTTGGATACCGCAATCAGCGTCCCCACAATCCCGGACGCAAGGCCAATGGTGTCTGTCAGGTAGACCATGACAAAAGACGTCAGGAACGCATACACCACGTTTCCCGCTATATCCCCCGAACCGTACCCTACTTTGTTATACCATTTTAAATATTTCTTTTCCTCCATAAGTATCCCTCCTCCTTACTCTTTTATAAATGGGACCAGCTCAAACTGGAACCGGAATGCTGTGTCATTGAACCGGTATTTCTCCAAAACTGCCGGGCCGCAGCTATTAGAGCCAATGCCATTTTGCGCGTAATCAATGCACAGCACCGTGCTGCCGGATTCCTGAAGCTCGTAATTATGCGCCGCCCGTTCCAGTTCTTCCTGTGTATATCTGGATGCGTTAAAGGAAAATGGCTGTCCTGAAACTGCTGCAATCCCAAAACCCGCGCCCGCCGCTTCCACATAATCGCAGTCGAAATGGCTCCCGTTCTCCTGCGGGCGGATGTAATCCTCATGCATTTGGCTGGCTTTGGCATGGTAACGCCCATGGCTGGAGCCCCGATGCTTATCCCGGTAGCTTTCCTGCGGCCCCATCCCGAAATAGCTGATATCCTCTAATTCCCCGTCCAGGAACAGGCGTACCCCAAACCGTGGGAGATCCGGGAATTCTTCCTCTTTTTCCACTGAAATTGCAGATGATATTTTTCCGTTCCCATGCACTTCCCATGTGATTTCCACATCTAAAATTTTCTGGACGGTTGCCGCCACCACTGCAAGGCGCCCCGTAAGCAGTACCCTGTCCTGCTTCTGGAATGTGCTGATGCGGTAAGCCCTAGTATAAGCTTCGTGGTAATGCGCCTTTTTCCATTCTTCCTTGATGTACCTGTCATTGTCTGTAGGCGCCCTCCAAATGTTTAATTCCATGGGGCGGTCAAGATAATCCCTTCCCCCAAACTGGATCTGGGTAAACAATCCAGTGCGCTTATCTAATTTGTAACAAAAGCCCTTTGCCTGCAATGCAATCTGCGTATCCGTTTCCTTTACGGTAATGTCGCTGAAAATGGGTTCCTGTTCCAGCCATTTTACCGCCTGCCTGTTCCTTCCGTCCTCATTTGCCAGCTTTATTTCGTCAAAGCCCAGCAGATGGCCGCGCTCCATCAGCGGCACTTCTTTTTTCAGGCGGTATTCCAGTTTCAGGTAAACCTTCCCCACCGCCGGGACCTGCAGCTTCAGCTTTGCCTTCCCGTCCCTGTGGGGCGCGGCAGAAACATCCGGCAGCTTCCCTTGCTCCACTGCCCTGCCGTCCTGGGACATTTCATAAAATATTTCCACATAGTCCTTCAGGTCGTCAAAGTCCATGTAATTGTGGAGTACCAGTTCCCCGCTGCCCTCCTCATAGGATACTGCCCTTGCAGGGCGGTGGACATTTTTATATTCCAGCAGCCCGGTATGGGGTGTACGGTCCGGGTATACCAGCCCATCCATGCAGAAGTTGCCGTCATGGACTGTTTCCCCATGGTCGCCGCCGTACAGGTACACAGGTTTCCCATTCCCTGCCTTCCCATGTGCAACTGCATGGTCGCACCATTCCCAGACAAAGCCCCCGCACATCCTGTCGTCGCTTTGGACCATCTGGAAATAATCCTCAAAATCCCCTGGCCCGTTTCCCATGCTGTGGCAGTATTCCACCAGCAGGAAGGGCTTGCTCCCGTCTTTTTCCAAATATTCCGAAACCTCCGCCAGCGACGGGTACATCCGGCTGTACAGGTCCAAATTCCCATACCCGTAAGTTACGCTGTAATTGCGGTATCTGGCGCTTTCATACTGCGTCAGCCTGCCCGGGTCAAAGGTTTTTGTCCATTCCAGCGCTTTCTCAAAATTGCAGCCATAGGCGCTTTCATTCCCCATTGACCACATGACAACAGAGGGGCGGTTTTTGTCCCGCTGCACCATAAGCTGCACACGGTCCAGGATGGCCTGCTCCCACGCCGGATTGTCCGCAATCGTTTCATTCCAGCGGCTGAAACGGTTGAAATCCGTATCCTCCCTGCGGTACAGCAGAAACGGCCCATGGGCTTCCAGGTCTGCTTCATCAATCACCATAAACCCATATTTATCGCACATCTGGTAAAAATACGGCGCGTTTGGGTAATGGCTGGAACGGATGGCATTGAAATTGTGCTGCTTCATCAAGGCAAGGTCGGCCTTTATCTGCCCCACGCTGGCCGTGCACCCTGTTACCGGGTCGGAATCATGGCGGTTCACGCCCCGGAACTTTATTTTCTCCCCGTTAAAATAAATTACCCTGTCCCGAATTTCTATGGTCCGAAACCCAATATGGTCCACAATCACCTCATCCTGCGCCGCAAAAATTACCGTATATAAATACGGATGTTCCGTGTTCCAAAGGACAGGGTTCCCCACAACAAGCCCCAGCCTGCCATCCTCTGAAATCCTGCCTTCCGCCACAGCCGTGCCATGGCTGTCTTCAATTGTGACTGTTGTGTCCACCGGCCCCCAAAAGCAAATATCCACGTTTACGGCGGCGCTGCCTTCTTCCACCTTGGTTGTAATATGGTAGTCCCTCACCGCCCGCTGGGGCCGTTTCAGCAAATACACATCCCGGAAAATCCCGCTCATGCGGAACTTATCCTGGTCTTCCAGATAAGAGCCGTCGCACCATTTGAGCGCCAATACGGCAAGCCTGTTCTCCCCTTCCTGCAGGAAAGAAGTCACATCAAATTCACTTACTGCATGGGACACCTGGCTGTATCCCACATAAACCCCATTCAGCCAAACATAAAAGCAGCTATCCACCCCTTCAAAATTCAAAAATGCTTTTGGCGCTTTCCCATCCTTCTGGTAAGTAAAAGTATGTACGTATGCCCCGCTGGGAATATCCTGCGGCACATACGGCGGGTCAAAGGGATACGGGTAGCGGATATTAGTGTACTGGTGGCTGCCATACCCAGCCATCTGCCAAACGCCGGGGACTGAAATCCTGCCAAACCCAGACGTGTCATATCCGTTCCCATAAAACCCCTCCGGCACATCGTAAATGCTTTCAAAATACTTGAATTCCCACTCCCCGTTCAGCATCTGCAGCCGGTCCGAGCCCTCACGGCACTCCACAAGGCCATCTTCCCTCCGGGACGCCGGGATGTAATAAGCCCGGGCAGGCATTGTATTGTCATGCAGCATGCCCAAATCCTCATAGTAACGTGGCACAACCATAGGCCATTCCTCCTTTAATATAGATAATTTTATACTTCCATTAAGCTTACACGAATGCCCTTCTTTTCCGTCTGCTTAATTTCCTGGTAAAATCATACATTCTGCCGCAAGATATGTCTATAAACAGAACTGGACAGAATATGCACAAAATGATACAATAACAAAGGAGGTACTGCCAATGTATATCAATTCCAGTTACAAAAATAATTCCGTCCTGGACTTCAAGGACAAAAGCAAGCCGCTGGTTGTAGGGAGCTGCGGGACCTACCGCCTGTCCTCCCACCCGAAGCTGCCAACCTACCGCCCAAGGGGCAGGCTGGATTTCCAGATTATCTATATTGCTTCCGGGCGCGCCTATTTCCATTTTGGGCGCCCCGAAAATGAAACCATTGTAACTGCCGGGAACATTGTGTTATTCCGCCCAAAAGAATTTCAGAAATATGAATACTACGGGGCTGATAAAACGGAAGTTTACTGGATCCATTTTACCGGAAGCGACGTAAAAAATATCTTAAGGAAATATGGGTTCCCCGATGACAGGCGGGTATTCCCTGTAGGAACCTCATTGGAATATGAACGTGTATTTAAAAGGATTATTTCAGAACTGCAAAGATGCCAGGACGATTATGAAGAAATGCTGGTACTGCTGCTGCGCCATCTGCTGATTATCTTCCACCGGGAATCCGGCAAAGAGCATACGCCAAAGAACGAATACCTGAGCCACGAAATGGAAGCTGCCGTTTCCTACTTTAACGAGAATTATAACCGGGACATCAATATTGAGGAATACGCCGGTTCCAGGGGGATGAGCGTCAGTTGGTTTATCCGCAATTTCAAAAAGCACACTGGGACCACCCCCATGCAGTTTGTCACCTCCATCCGCATGACAAACGCCCAGATGCTGTTAGAAACCACCAACTATGCCGTCAACGAGGTTGCACGGATTGTCGGATATGAAAACCCGCTGTATTTCAGCAGGCTGTTCCGGAAACAGAAGGGATGCGCGCCGTCCTTTTACCGGAACCAAGGGGCTGTTGCTGGCGGGAACAAACCTTAGTGTAAGAGAATAAGAATGAAACATGGGTAAGGCAGGAACATTTGTAATGGAATTAGGGGCAACTGCACTTAGCTGCCCCCTACGCCCCTTTACCAATCCATGTTATGCCCATAAGCAGACGTGAACACATGAAACTTCCCAAGGAAGGAAAGCAGCCTTGCATCCGCCTCTCCCTGCCCTACATAATCCCGGAACAGCTCCCCTGCATTGAACTTCTCCTGAACCGCCCCAAACACAAGGGAATTGTTAAAGGGCACATCCACCTCCCATATCTTGTTCCCAAAGGCAATGCGTATCGCCCCTTTCTGCCTTTCCAGTGGGGAAAGCCCTTCCTGCGCCTGGTATTTGTCCTCCTGGAAGAAAAAGGAAAACCCTTCCGGCGGCGCTTCATTGAAGTCCGAAATCGTGCCGCAGTAGCGGTTCAGCGCCCGCCAGTTCCACACGCTGTTGAAATCCATTTTGCCGTCCAACGTGTATAATGTATTCTTCTCCAACTCTTCAAAATCCGGCACATCCGTTTCCCATTCCCCTGCCACGGAAGAAATCGCCTGCTGGATAAGCCCCCTCATTTCCTCTGCGGCATAGTAGTAATCTGCATCATAATATAGCCAGTCATCCCTATCCCCTGCGCCATTCTGGCTGGCCAGTTCCTCTCCCTTCTCATAGCAGGCGGCTACTGCATTGGTTACGTTTTTCTTCTGGAACAGTTCATAGAGCTGGCCAAGGATCTGGAGATTGTCTTTCTTGTCATACCCTGTGGTATGGCGGCTCTGGGACTGGTAGACCCGCATGTCCAGGCAGATGTCCTTTACCTTCCCAATCACTTCCTCCTTTGAAATTTTCCCAGTATGGTACTCATACATCAGGGCTGTCACCTGGTTTGTCACCTCTTTGCCATTCTCATCTGCTAAAATGCACCCCGGCATCCCTTTTACCTTCAGTATGTCATTATAATTTTCGCAGACAAACCGCTTCATCCCTGCCTTCACAGTCAACTCATAGGCCTCCTGTGTACATTTGTCCCGTATTTCTTTGGGCATGGGGCCAAAATCCCCGAAGCTGTCCTGAAATGCCTTATTTGCGGAATCTGATGCCCCAACGATATGGCTTTTTTTGGGGTCTGTGACACAAATATGTATAGTCCCAATATGTTCTCTTAAATCTACCATTTTTCTTCCTCCTAAAAATATAAGGATGGCATCCCATACCATTGACGCCATCCTTTGCAAATCAAAATACCGGTTTCCCTGTAATAATTATTAATCTCCAACTTCATACTGATAATTTATTCTTAAGGCAGGTATAAAAGGATTAACGCTATCGTACTATCACCATCTGTCTTGGTACAGTATATACTTCTATAAAAAATATATAAATTAATAATTTTTCTAGTACTTATTCCTTTTTCTCTGCTATCAGCTATTATGACTTATATCGTCCATTCTTTTCCAAAATTTATACTTATTACAAAAAAATATTTCCCACTCTCCTCTTCCTTTTTTCTGCCGTGTGCTTAGAGGGTGCGATTAGTGTGGTAAGGGAAACAATGGACTTGTAAAGGAGTGGTACGTTGAAGCGGTGCTATATTTTTAAGGATAAGATGCAGCAGGTAAGCACGGCAGAAATCAGAATGTTGGTATCTACAAGTATCTTCATTCTTTTCCCTTTCCGTAACGTACTTCATTAACCAATGCCTGTACGTCATCCTCATTGTATACGCCCATCTGTTCGGCAACGCCCTCAAATGCTTTCTGGGCTTTATAAATTGCTTGTGCAGAAGCGTTATTAATGACGACCTCGCCGCTTGGCTTCTGGTAGAAAAGTATTTTGTCGCCAGATTTCAGACCGAGCAGGCGGCGTATCTCGGCAGGCACGGTAATCTGCCCATTGGCAGAGATTTTTGCTAAGTTCATGTAAACCATCCTTTCTTATGGCTGTACCGTTCGGCACAGTCGGATATACAGAGTTCTTAAAATCTAAAGAATACTTTAGGCTTCTACTTCTATTATATCCAAAAACCAGAGGAAATAAATAAAATTCAAAAAAATTTTTCAACCACGTCCAGCTAATAAATGCCAATAGATAAATGAAAAATATTTTTCTTCTAAAAAAGGGCAGACTTCCCCCTTGGTGAAAATATCATTTTTTAAAAAGATATTGGCAGGCGATTTCTTCATCATATTTGCGGATGAAACTGATATACAGGCGGATACGCTTGATATTGCTGTCAATGATGTAACCGAACTCATTCGCTATCTTCTTCCTTTTTTCTACTTTTTATATACTTTCTTTATAAACTATATACCTTTAAACTGTCTTAGGATTTGTGCCAAATGAAACGGGTCTGTCGCACTAGAGCGTGTCTGAAAATTGCTTTCTGCAAGATTCCGTCCCAGTTTGCATCAGATTTTATGCTGGATTTGGGAGGTGTAGTGGGCTACATTGACGAAATTCAGCATATAATCCGGTGTAAAGTGGGGCGGAAAATTGTGGGAATGAATTTTCAGACACGCTCTAACGTAAATTACAATACATAAATTTGTTCAAAAGGTTTACATTGCAAAGCAATGCAAACAAAATGCACAAAAAATATCTGGGGAAGCTAGCTTCCCCAGAGTAATTTTGGGCATTCTGTCTTTGCCGCATAAGCGGCAAGACCTTTTGAACAAGCAACTATATTAGTGCGACAGACCCATCTCATCCTAGCTTCAATGGAATTTTATCTGGCCGAGTTATTCCCGGACATTGGATGCCAGTCCTCTTTCACTGCTTCTGTGGTTGCTATTTTACTCTTATTCCAGGCATCATCCACAAGGCGGATGGAAAAGGTATCCCCTGCGTCAATCCACGTGATATTTGGCAAATCATCCACATGGAACCCAAGATCCATCCCTTTCAAGGTTCCCATATATTTCCACCTTCCCGTGCCCTTTTTGCTATTGTGCCTGATATAGATATCGCAGCCAACCTCCCCTTTTACATCAATCCAAGTGCCGTCATCCTCAAAGGTAAAGGCTACTTCTGGCTTCTTAGGGGGCGTGACGTCTTTCACCTCTTTTACCACATAGGCGCTCCTCCCTGTTTTATCTGCAGTATAAAATGTCAGCTTGGTTTCTGCTTTCTGCCTTGGGATGGAAAAATTCTGGTATCCGCTCTTTTTGTATTTGGCCTTTTTTATTAACTTCGCGCCGTTCTTGATATAGAGTGTGTCCCCCTTTTTGGCATACACCCTTACAGAAGTAGATTTATCTGTCACTTCCCCGTCCACCCGTGGCTTTTTCAGGGAAGGGCTCAGCTTCTTTTTGGAAACCGCGCCGTCGTCCTTCACCGTTTTTACCACAGCATACCCGGTAATCCCATATTTTGTAGTCAAAGTGAATTTAAGCTTTGTATGGGCTTTCTGCAAAGGCAGGCGTACTGTCTTCTTCCCTTCGCGCTGGTATGTTTTCTGGAAAATGACCGTTCCGCCGGCTGTAACCTTTAAAGCTGTACCGCCGTAAACGTATACCCGCACCTTATCTGTCTGGGTCGTAATCCTGCCGAAAACGGTTGGCTCAAAGGATGCTTCCTTGGGCACAACCCATTTGGCATACACATTTTGGGGATATGCTGCTACGGTGATGAAAACAGCGGCTAAAAGGAACGCTGTGAAATATTGTCTGGTTTTTTTCATATTGTCCTCCTGATTTCCTGTATGAATGGTTTTTACCCAAGCATCATCTTTTCCACTTTCCTGCACACCCTCTGAACCACATGCAAAACATTAGGATAGCAAACCCGCAGGAAAATCCCACTGAGTTCAGGAGAATGTCGTCCACATCAAAATAGCCTACCATTGCTGCAAACTGGACGCCTTCTATTGCAAAATCAAACAGAAGGAAGTGCAGAAAATATATAAAAAAATGATATTTCCTGTTTAACGCAAGCGGATAAAGTATGCCAATTGGGATAAATACTGCAACATTTACAACAAGGTTCCTCCAAACCATCCATGAATCATCGCTCAAAGCAACACTTCTAATCGTATAGAACGGCTTTAGGTTTATGTTCCAAAACCCCCCTTCACGGCTATATGCAATAATATCCCTTGTCCCTGCAATGTCGCTGGCTTTGAACCAAAGCAGCAATAAACTAAAAAAATAAACCAGCAGCAATCCCCTTGCTACTCTTTTACGCTTACTTCCCATTGCTTTTTGTCCCTTCAAAGGTATAAATTTGTGTGTCATTCTGTTTCCCAAACTCAAGATAATACATAACAGAAGGGTCTAAATTTGTGAAACAGAAAGTGTACTGCCAATTCCTCATATATAACTTCACCCCTTCCTCCATAATTCCAACCCCTGCAAAACATTTGGTATTCTGCACAGCCTGTTCTGCCAAACTCTTATTTTATTCTGTTAAATATTTTGAATTGTCCCATTTGAGTAAATTTTATAAGAAAAGGAACCAGCGGACATTCCATTATAATATAAATTAATCTTTCCAGTGCTCCCGCTAACAGAAGTACTACAGGAAAAATCGCTTGCAAAAGAACCCTGGAACGTTCCTTTTATGCTTGTTAAAAATGCAGTCCTGTCCACTTGTGAATAAACCCCCGTCACGGTAGAAGTCAGTATAGCCATTACTTTCCCATTCCGGTCAAAAATCTTATGTGTAAACACAGCGGTCCTTTCCTGTTCCGGACGGGCCTTGCCGGAATCCGCCAATGCCACATCTTCCGAAACCTTTTCCGTTACTGCAACAAACCCATTTTCAAGGATTTCAATATTCTCAAGGACAAGATCCTCTCCTTTCAGATATTCTATTTCATCCGTTTTGGCATTCATTTCCGAGCCGTTTGTTTCCGCAGCAAAAGATACGGTACAGCAAGACAAAACAATGCCAAGCCCCAAAAATAGACTAACAATTCTCTTCATTCCTTACCATTCCTCCATTCTAAACTGACAATAACAGACTGTGCAAAAGTCAAATACCCCGCAGCAAGCTACGGAGCATGGCCTGGCTTGTTCTTTCCGCCCCAAGGGGCGGGGTATTTGCACCCGCAGGGCACTTACCCTCGCGGCATTCGCCAAATATCCGCGCGAGAGCGGCTGCCTGGCTCATTGCTCGCGGAAATAAATTTATATTCATAATCCCCACCCTTACAAAAATATCAGCATATACTTTATATTTAAAATATACATGATAAAAATCATACTGTCAATACCTATTTTCTAATATCTCTTTCATTTCCTGCTATTTATTCAAGTTACCATAATAAAATTCCCATTCTTAGCGTCATAAAACAGAAACCCTATCCCTATATATCATTTTTATAAACTATTTACTTTTTAAACTTCCCATAGTATAATGCACATAGCCTGTAACAGTTCCATGAAACTTGTTTTCCCAAAGGAGTTCTGGCTGCTATTTCTTAAACTATGTTTTGACTGGAGGCGATTATGAGCAGAAAAATGAAAATAACCGGGAACGAGGACACCTTCGCTGAAAGCCTGCAAAATTCCCTTGGCGAAATGCTGATCCTTTTCCTCTTAAAACAGAAATCTATGTATACTTACGAAATAACGCAGGAAATCAGCAGGATTAGCAACAACGTTTTTTCCTATAAATCCCTTTACCCTTATATTTACCGGCTGAAAAATGCCGGCTGCATTGACGAAGAAAGCAAGACTGTCGCTAAGAACAGGACACGGATTTATTTCCATATCACAGACAGCGGCCGGGAACACTTGGTCAACATCAAGCGGAAATACCGGGAGATCACTACCGCAGCCAACTTGATGCTGGATCTTGATGAAATGATTTATTAAGGGGCAGGCATTTACTGTGCTTTTCTGTCCTTTTTAACTATAAAAGGGAACAGGAATTAGAAAAATACCTTGAGATAATAAAATAACAAAGAAAGGATGATTCTATGGGAACTCTTGAAAAACCACTCAAAAGCTATATTCAGGCAGTAAAACGGCTGTTAACCTGCCCCAAAAGCTACCGCAGCGGCTTTCTGGCAGACATGGAACATGATATCCGGCAATTTCTTCTGGAAAATGACTCTGTTTCCTACCCGGATGTAGTTAGCAACTTCGGCACACCTCAAGAGCTTGCAAAACTATATCTGGAAAATGTACCGCCGGAAGAATTAGCTTCCTATTCGGCCAAGAAAAAGCGCCGCTCTGGAATTGCATTTATCCTTTTGGTTCTTACCATTACCATGGCATCCCATATCTATTTTAAATATATAAAAGATTGGGAATTAGAAGTTATTCCCGTGGAAGAATCCACCGAAGAAGAAACATAAAAGCAGATTTTGATGAAATCATTTCTAAAAATGAACGCATTGGGAGAATTTACCCGTTCTAATGGATGATGTAATAAAAAGGAAAGGAAGGATTATTCCATGGATAACCTTGAAAAACCAATTCGAAATTATATCAGGGCAGTAAAACGGCTGCTGGCCTGCCCAAAAAGATACCGTTGCAATTTTCTGGCAGACATGGAACATGATATCCGGCAATTCCTTCTGGAAAATGGCTCTGTTTCCTACCCGGATCTTATTTGCAACTTTGGAACGCCTCAAGAACTTGCAAAGCTGTATCTTGAAAATGTGCCCCCGGAAGAGTTGGCCACCTATGCATCCCAAAGAAAACGTAACGCCAAAATAATTTATATCTTTTTAATTATTACAATTACTATTGTTTCCTGTCTTTATTTTAACTATAAAGAGGAACACGCATTAGATGTTATTGAATCGGAAGAATACATTGAGATAATAAAATAAAAGTATATGGAGGAAATATCAGTGAAAAAAGCACTTTCTATTTTAGTTTTACTAATTTGTATGTTCTGCACCCCAATTACTTCCCATGCCGGACAAATTTCATTCTCCCCTATCCAGCAATACACATTTGTTGAAAAAACAGAACAACAAAATGGGCTTACCGTAGAATACAAGGTAATTTCATTCCCATCACGTAGCCGTTCCAATTCAAGAACTGCGGCCAAAACTAAAACGTATAAGAAAAATGGAAAAATAGTTGCAACCGTAACTTTAACTGCCGATTTTACATATAACGGTTCGTCTGCCACATGCACCAGTGCTTCTTCCAGCTATTCCACATATGATGGGTGGAATTACAGCAACCGTTCAACAACACGGAGCAAAAACACTGCAGCTACAAGCGCAAAAATTTCAAAAAGCAGCCAACATTTTAATGCCAACATAACTATGACGTGCAGCAAAACCGGAGAAATTTCTTAACCCCCAAATACAGCAATCTTTGGCAAACTACACCAAAAGAAAACGAAAGGACTGAGTGATTACCATGAACACAACCATTACCCTTGGAAAAACAGGAATTACCGTCAACAAAAATGGCTTCGGCGCCCTCCCCATCCAGCGCATTTCCACTGAAGAAGCTGGAAAGCTGCTGAAAAAGGCATACGATGCCGGCATCCGCTTTTTTGACACTGCCCGGTTCTACACAGACAGCGAAGCCAAAATCGGCGAAGCCCTCTCCCCCGTCCGGGACAGCATCATCCTTGCAACCAAAACCGGAGCCCAGGATGCAGAAGGGTTTTGGAAGGATTTAGACACCAGCCTGACGCTGCTGAAAACAGACTATATTGACATTTACCAGTTCCACAACCCTTCCTTCTGCCCCAAGCCCGGGGACGGCACAGGCCTGTATGAAGCCATGGAAGAAGCGAAGAAACAGGGGAAGGTCCGCCACATCGGCATTACCAACCACCGCCTGAAAATCGCCCATGAGGCCATTGACAGCGGGCTGTACGAAACGCTGCAGTTCCCCTTCTGCTACCTTGCCACAGAAAAAGACATAGAAATTGTTGCGCGCTGCGAGAAGGAAAATATGGGCTTTATTTCCATGAAAGCATTGTCTGGCGGGCTGATTACCAATTCCGCCGCTGCCTATGCCTTCCAGGCCCAATATGGCAATGTGCTGCCCATCTGGGGCGTCCAGCGGGAATCTGAACTGGATGAATTCTTAAGCTATATGGAAAACCCGCCAGCTATGACGCAGGAAATTTCTGATTTGATTGCAAGGGACAAGGAACAGCTTGCCGGGAATTTCTGCCGGGGCTGCGGCTACTGCGTCCCCACCTGCCCTGCAGGGATTGAGATTAATAACTGCGCCCGGATGTCGCTGCTTTTGCGCCGCTCCCCTTCCGAACTGCAGCTTACCCCCCAGGTACAGGAAAAAATGAAAAAAATTGAGGACTGCATCCACTGCGGCCAATGCAAATCCCATTGCCCTTACGGCCTTGATACCCCTGCATTATTGGAGGAGAATTATAAAGACTACAAAGAAGTGCTGGAGGGGAAGCCTTTCTGAAACTTCCGTGCCTTTTAAAAGGGAATCATGGCACGGGCGAATGCAGGCAGGCCGCGGGGCCGCGGCTTTTTAGAGCGTGTCTGAAAATTGTAGGAATGAATTTTCAGACACGCTCTAGCATTTCACAAAATAATCCTCATAAATATCTTCTGGGACATAAGGGCGCATATCGGATACTTCCAGATAACAGTCTTCCAGATATACGCCCCGTCCCTGTTCCCCTGCAAATACATATTCCTTTAAAAGCTGCAGCAGACGGCGCCCGTCCACCAGCTCCACGCCAGCTTCTTTTGCATAAGAAACGGCATAGGAGGAAAATTCACTGGTTGTAATAAAAACCATCCCATCTGCCAGTGCAGTATTATTTGCCCCTACCAATTTCTGGATGGCGGGGCGGCCTATTTTATTCCCAATAGAATAGCATTTGCACTCCACAATCGCCTTGCTGTGGTTTTTCCAGAGGATAATATCATACCCTCCATCATTTGTTTTGGCTGTTACCTGCGTATGGTAGCCCATCTTTTGGAACAGCAGTGCACATAATTTTTCAAAATCCGTCGGGTGTTCCTCGTAATTGTCTATGATTTTTTGTATGTCTGAGCTCTGGGCAAAAAAGTCTTTTTTGCGTTTCAGCCTTGCATATTTTTCTTTTTCCTCTTTCGATAATTGGATATCAACCCCCTTTTGGCGCAGCTCTTTTACCACGCCAAGGAGCTCATATGGCTTTTCAAATTCCAGCACTGCACCATCCACAAACAGGAAACTCTTATCCCAGATAATTTCATTGTCCCTGATCCGTAAATCAGCCGTGCCATCCTTTTTGCTGTTGGCCCAAAAAGGGTAATTTAAAATATAGCGGTTCCTCTTGGGCCGGCGGCTCTTTTTTACCTTTACGCCTTTTGGCAGCTTATGGATTTGGTATTTCCTTGAAAACCGGTTCCGTTTTGTCCTGTCGGCCAGGATGCCTGCCACATGGATGCTTACAAACAGAACTGACAAACATACAAAAATGCTAATGAATTCTGGTATTCTAAAATCCTGGAACATTGGATCCAAAACCTCCTCTTTTGTATGCACAATCAGCCCCCTGCTGCAAGGATGGGCACAGGCTTCCGCTCCACGCCCCCATTGCCTGCGGGAACTATTTACCGCTGCCGCCACAGGCTACAGCACATATTCTAACTGGCAGTCGCATGGCTCTGCCACATATAACTTCCGATTGTACTCTTTTGCTTCTACGCACCCAAGGGCATGGTAAAATGCCTGTGTTTCCTCAGAGGAATGGGCGGATATGTACAGTTTTTTTGCCCCCAGCTTCCTTGCAGCCAAAATAGCCCGCTGAAATAGCTGTTTTCCATACCCCTTGCCCCTGCATTCACAGGAAACATGGATGCAGGAAAGCTGCACATACTGCCCTTTGGAGCCAAAATGGGAGCTTTCCACAGAGGTGAAGCCCATCAGTTTCCCTTCCTCAAAGCAGCCAAATACGTAACCGCCGGTATGTATGGTATTTTTCAGGCATTTTACCAGAAATTCATATTCCGGGTCCTTCCATTCCTCTACAAAGGCAATGTCCTTTAATTTCCAAGTGCCCCCTTCTTTCCGCCAGCAGCGCGCCACTTCCTGATGGCGGTTGAAATGCCGGAACAGCTCCCGGTTGATCTGCGGCTCTGACAGTATTTTGATCGTCGCCCCTGTTTTATTCCGCTTGATATGCTGCAAGTTCTTTCTTCTCATTTATATTTTCACCATCCGTTTTGCTTTCTGTTTCCATTTTATGGCCGCACTTTGCTGTTCCCGCCGCCTGTATTCCGGCCCCTGTTTTATGGACGCACCTGGCCGTCCCCATAGATAATATATTTGGTGCTGGTCAGTTCTTTTAGCCCCATGGGCCCCCTTGCGTGGAGCTTCTGGGTGCTGATGCCGATTTCGCCGCCAAAGCCAAATTCAAACCCGTCCGTAAACCGGGTGGATGCATTGACATACACAGCCGCCGCATCAATTTCATCCAAAAACTTCTGCGCATTCCCATAATCCTTAGTAATAATGGCTTCGGAATGGCCGGTATTGTATTTGTTGATATGGGCGATGGCTTCTTCCAGGGAAGAAACCGTTTTTATGGAAAGTATGTAGTCCAGATATTCCGCGCCCCAGTCCTCCTCTTTGGCTGGGCGGATACTGCTGCAGGCTTCCCTGCTTTCCTCGTCGCCCCGCAGCTCCACTTTCTTTTCCGCTAACCGCTCCGCCAGCTTTGGCAGCAGCGCTTCTTCTGCCTTTTCATGCACTACCAGGGATTCGCAGGCGTTGCAGACGCCGATCCGCTGGGTTTTTGCATTAAAAATAATGTCAACGGCCATGGCAATGTCTGCAGATTCGTCCACATAAATATGGCAGTTCCCAGTCCCGGTTTCAATGACTGGCACTGTGGCCTGTTCCACCACGGTGCGGATCAGCCCTGCGCCGCCCCTTGGGATCAGCACATCAATATATTGGTTCAGCTTCATGAACTTTGCCGCTGTTTCATGGCTGGTGTCCGTAATAAGCTGGATGGCGTCTGCAGGAAGGCCGCAGTTCCCCAGCGCCTCCTGCAGCGTCATGGTAATGGCATTGTTGGAATGGATGGCGTCCTTCCCGCCCCGGAGGATGACCACATTCCCTGCCTTAAAGCACAGGCCGAAAGCATCTGCCGTCACATTTGGCCGGGACTCGTAAATAATGCCGATTACCCCCAAAGGCACGCGCTTCTGCCCAATTAACAGCCCGTTTGGCCGCTGCTTCATGGACAGCACTTCCCCAATTGGGTCTTCCAGCCCCGCAATCTGCCGAAGCCCTTCCGCCATCTGGGCAATCCGTGCTTCTGTCAGAAGCAGCCTGTCCACCAGCCCCGGAGCCATGCCGTTTTCCTTTGCCCGCTCCACGTCTGAGTGGTTGGCTTCCAGCAGCATTTTCATATTTGCTATCAAATAATCTGCCGCAGTAGCCAGCGCTTTATTTTTCTGGATGGCAGAGAGGGTACGCAGGGTTGTTTCTGCTTTCTTGGCATTTGCGCCAATCTGTTCCAAAGTCAGTTTCATAGTTTTCCTCCATTCTGGCATTGCGTTCCATGGCATTGCCCAGTTTTTGGCTCTTTGCCACGCTGCAAGGCTTCATTTCCTGATAACAGTATAGCAAGTTCTGGGCGGTTTGTCATCAGGTTCGGCTGATTTTTCTGGAAGGCGGCGGGAATCCCTGCTGAGGGTGCTTGCGGGAATCGCCAAACTAACTGCCAACATCATTCCCCCTCAAATTTTTCCATAAAATTCCCCGCCCCTGAAACTTTTCCACCCTCTCCCACGTCTAACCTATTGTAACAGCCAACCAGAAAGGAGAACCCAAATGATTACGCCAAACATGCAAAAGATGCAGCAGTTGGTGGAACAGGAACTGTTGTCCTCTTACGATTCCCTGTACCGTCTGGCCTTCACCTACGTAAAAAACGAAGCAGACGCCATGGACATTGTGCAGGAAACCGCTTACAAGGCCATACAGAATTCCGCCTCTGTGAAAAATGAAGCTTTCATCAAAACGTGGCTCTGGCGCATTGCCATCAACACTTCCTTGGAATCCCTGCGGGGCAGGCAGCGGGAAATTTCTTACGAAGCCCCTGTGGAATATGGGAAAGAAGATGTATACATGGATTTTGATACCATTGACGCCTTAGACGTCCTAAATGAAAAAGAACGCGCCGTGGTGGTGCTGCGCTATTTCGAAGACCGGAAGCTGCAGGAAATTGCCGCCGCGCTGGAAGAAAATTTAAGCACTGTCAAAAGCATTTTATACCGCAGCCTGAAAAAAATGAAAATCAAACTGACGGAAGGAGAACTTTGCCATGAACCATGATTTAAACCAAATCAAACAGGATTACCAAAACATCAGCGTCCCAAAAGCCCTAAAGCCCAAGGTAACAGACGCCATCGCCAAAGCAAAGGCAGATATGGCAAATGCCGACGGAAGGAACAGCAGAAAAACAGCGCTCCCCTTCCATTTTCCCTTTGCAAAAACCGCCTGGGCTGCCGCCGCTGCCCTTGCCCTTATCATCCTCGCCAACTCCAGCCCCTCCATTTCCTATGCCATGGAGCAGATTCCAGTCATTGGCGCCATGATAAAGGTAGTGACGTTCCGGGAATATGAACATCAGGACAACCAGATGGAAGCCAGCCTCAAAATCCCGGAAGTCCAAATTCCGGAGGATGGAACTGAGGGAAATGAAGCATTAGAAAATGCTGCCCAGGAATTAAACGGTACCATCAAAGCCTATACGGACGAAATTATCGCCGCATACGAAGCAGACGTAACAGCCGCAGGCGGGGAAGGCACACAGGCAGTAGGCCTGGATTATGAAGTAGTGACAGACAATGACAGGCTGTTTTCCCTGCGGTTCCGCCAGACTATCACAATGGCAGGGGCTGCCCAGTCGGAAAAAATTTACCATATTGACAAACAGGCCGGGAAAATGGTTACATTGGAAGATTTATTCCAAGAAGGCGCAGATTACAAGACGCCCATTTCTGAGAACATCAAACAGCAGATGAAGGAACAGATGGCACAGGACGACGCATTAACCTATTATGTGGACAGCGAAGTGCCAGAATGGGATTTTAAGGAACTGCCAGACCAGGCCAACTTCTATGTCAACGAGTCTGGCAAGCTAGTGATTGTCTTTGATGAATACCAGGTGGCCCCCGGCTACATGGGAGTTGTTACCTTTGAAATCCCCACAGAAACAGTGGCAGGCATTGTAAAAGAAGGCTATTTAAAATAGCCTTCCGCCAAACAGGGGCATATATCATTACAGATGGGCGCATGTTGGACAGAAGCCCTCCTCTGTAACCACCCCATCCATTGGCACGTCGTACTCCCCTTTCTCCAACTGTCCCACAAGCTGCAGCCCATAAGCCACCCCCACCTTCACCATATCAGGATGGCTTGCAAAATAGCGGTCATAATAGCCGCCCCCATACCCCAGCCGGTTCCCATGGGCGTCAAACCCAACGCCCGGGACCAGCGCCAAGGCCCCAACCGCTGTGACTGGCTTACTGCCCGTGGGCTCCATGACATGGAAGCTGCCCTCCCGGAACTCCTCCAGGGAACACACGCGGAAAAACTCCATGCCCTTCCCTTCTACCCTTGGAAATGCAAGTTCCTTCCCCATGCCCAGGGCTTCCCTTGCCAGCGGCAGCAGATCCACCTCATTCCCAAGGGGGTAGTAAAAGCACACAGTGCCTGCCTGCAAAAACCATGGCTGCCTGCGGATGTTCCGGCAGATTTTTTCTGAAAGCCCCTGTACCTGCGCAGGGGCTAACCCTTCCCGCCGCCCTTTCAGCAAATCCCTAATTTGCTTCTTTGCGCCCATATTTTTCCCCTAAATTTTCTGTAGTCCCATCAGGGTTCACCACATCAATATTGTCAAGCTGCGCCCGCAGGTTGCGCCTTATGGCTGCGATATACTCCTGCCGCAGCAATTCCTGCTCCTTTTTTTCCGCTTCTGTCAGGCCTTCCGCCTTGGATTTCCTTGCTAATACATTGATTCTGTCTATCTTTTCCTGTTCCATGCCTTCCTCCTTGGATTTCTGCCAGCGCATTGCTTCCCCTGTCTTGCCTTATTCCTGCCTTCTGCTTTTAAAACTGGCACTTTTTCACCCAGTCCATCAAAGGCCCTTTGCTGCCACATTCCGGGCAGGTATATGTCCCGTAATAGTATGGGATTTTCCACGCCCCTTCCATGCCCAGCTCATGGGCAAGGTTGCTGAACCAAAGGTATGTATTTTCAAAATCCTCCCCATCCCACTGCCCAAGGACAGATGCAGCAGGGGTTACACGTTCCTTAACCACTGGCCCGCAGCAGGAACCTTCCGGCTCCTCCCCGCCGTTTTCCAGTTCCTCATAAAATCCATCTGCTTCCATTTCTTCATCATAATAGCCGCAGTTTAAGCATGCCACCGGCGCCTGCTCCCAACTGCCCACCATCATCTGGAACGCATCCTCGGCATTCCCGAACAATGCAAGCAGGCCTGTGCAGAAATATAGAAGTTCTATAGGGTCCTGCTGTTTCAGTGTTTCCATATTTTCACGTAAAAATTCCTTTGCCCGTTCCCGGAACAGTTCTATGCTTAGCTGGTAGCTTTCCAAAATATCCGCAGAAATCCCATCCGTGCCACCAGTATTTTCCGGGAAATCCGTAGACAAAATACTCCCTGCGTTCTCTAAAACCTTCATTTGCCACTGGAAATCCTGTTCTTTCCTCTTTTTTTCATAAAACAGCAAAAAATAAGGCATCACCAGATACGTGGCGCTGTAAAAGGAAAGCTGGTGGGAAAGGTTTTCGCATAAATTATCAAAATTAATTTGTTCCGCATCTTTATCTTCAAAATCCAAGCGGCGGAGCTTCTGCATTTCTGGCAGCAAATCCTTCGGGCAGAACAAAAATGCCACATCCTCCCGCACATCGCCGTATGCGCCCTGAAACACCTGCCACAAATCCGAAGGAAACTCCACCGGGCGCAGCCGCTCCCGCAGCTCCTGCTCCTCCGCCAATGATTTTTCAATCTCTGCTTTCCACATGGCTGCCAATTGTTCCTCTGACATATGAATCACCCATCCTTTTCTTTGAAATATATCCATACCTGTCTGGCTTACTCTAAGCTTTTTTCAATAAAGTCTGCAATATAAAAATCCTCATCCTTGTGTTCCCGGAACAGTGTCCCTACAAAATCCCCTTCAAAAATCTGGTGCAGGATTCCCACGTCCGCCCCATTGGCAATCACCATGTCCGCCCCGGAACAGGTGGCAATTTTTGCTGCCGTCAGCTTTGTTGCCATGCCCCCGGTGCCTACGTCGCTGCCAGTGGTTGCTTTTGCCATGGCAAGGAGCTCCTGGTCCAGCCTGTCCACCACGGGGATTAGGGATGCGTCCGGGTTTTTGTGGGGGTCATCGGTAAACAGCCCATCAATGTCTGACAGGAGGATTAGCAAATCTGCCCCTGCCAGTGAAGCCACCAAAGCAGAAAGCGTGTCGTTGTCGCCAAACTGCATCTCATAAGTAGAAACGGTGTCGTTTTCATTGACTACCGGGATAATCCCAAGGCGGAACAATTCTTCAAAGGTGTTCTGGGCATTTTTCCGGGAAACATTGTCCTGCATAGTCCCTTTTGTCATCAGGATTTGCCCCACAGTCTGATGGTATTCTGAAAATAATTTCTGGTATGTCATCATCAGCCTTGCCTGCCCCACTGCCGCACAGGCCTGCTTGGTGGAAATATTGTCCGGCCGCTCGGACAGGCCGATGACGGTGCGCCCTACGGCAATGGCCCCGGAGCTTACCAGGCACACATCCATGCCACGGTTCTTGATATCGCAAAGTTCCCGCACCAGCCGTTCTATTTTCCCAAGGTTCAGCCTTCCCGTGGCTGCGTGGTGCAGGGATGCGGAACCGATTTTCACCACTACCCTTTTTTTCCTGCTGAAATACTCTTTTGTTTCCATTGTTCTCTCCTGTCTTTCCTTGCTTCTATGCTAAATTTTTACAACAGTCCCTGCCTGTTAGAGCGTGTCTGAAAATTGCTTTCTGACAGATGTATTCTACAATTGGTGGGAGATTTTTGCCAAATGAAGGAGGCGTAGCGGGCTACGTTGACTGAAATTGGCAGAAATATGCCGCAAATTAGGGGATGCAGATGGCGGAAATGAATTTTCAGACACGCTCTAGCCCTGATGCCCAGATTTTTCTATCCTAATCAGGTTTCCACTCATCCATCGTCTTTGCGCTAGGATAGACCTGTTCCATCCGGCTGTCTGGAAATTTGGCATCAATCCAAGCTTCCACCCCATTTTGGGGAGAAACCCCTTGGGCACGTTCCCCGAAACGCCCCAAAGCTGCAGCAGAAATCGTAATATCCCACGCCAGAAACAGCAGGAACACATAAGTCAATGCTTTTCCTGCCCCTTTTGGCACCTTCTCAATCCAGCCAGACACCAGCGGGTACAGCCGCTTCATCCAGACCCAGGCTGCAATCCCCCAGAAAAAACAATACAGCAAGTTAATCCTCCCACCCAAGTTAAAGGGGATGCCGCTGTAATCCCAGAACACTGCCCCAAATGCCAGCTCCGTAAACACGCTGCAAATATACTCGTAGGCTCCGCCCAGCAAGGTTCCGGCCATAAAAATATGGCTGTCCTCCTGATTCCGGTAACGGTAAAGCACAATAGTTGCCCCTGCAACACCGATTCCCCAGACCAAACTAAAGGTGCCATAGAGCAAGCTGCTCCTGCTCATCCACCAGCCCATGGTAAACCTGCAGAACACCATTTCCACCACAGCCCCTAAGAAAGCCCCTATGACAAATATCCAAGCAATTTTATGGAAGCTGCACCCGTAAGCAAACACAGTTTTCTGGCGGATTAATTCCTGCTTTTCTTCTTCGGTTTCCGCCTCTTTTTTCTTCAGGCTAGGAAAGGCACGGTTCATTCGCCGGTCGACTACCCCGACAATCACGGCCTGCAAGGAACGGGAGGCTTGGCTTAGCCCTTCTGCTATGTCTGCCATGGCTTGGTTCTGGTTCTTGATTTTAAGCAGCGCTCCTATGGTCATGGCGGCATCCACTATCAGAATCAAGGAAAGCAAAACCAAACCCACCAAGCCTGGCAGGTAAGGGATGTTTTCCAGCACTGCCATCAGCAGGGGGTTGATGAATTTTATCACAAGGATGCCAAGGCCACCCCAAACCATCGCGGCAGCAAGGCAGATATAGCCGCCAGCTTGGAATTTTTTCCCAGAATAATTCCAGAGCCTTAAATGGAATACTTTTTCTAATAGCAGCCCGGTCAATAGTTCCGTCACTGTCCCCACAACCATGCAGCCCAAAAACAGGTAGAACCATTCCTCCCGCAGCGAATCCATAAACACCAGCATGAACACCATAGACACGCCGTATACTGGACAGAGCATGCCATTTAAAAGTCCCCGGTTGACAAATTCCTTCCTGCCTATCGCCGCATAAACCACTTCCAGGCACCAGCCAAAAAAGCTGTATAGATAAAACAGGCAAACTAACTGAAACACAGTGTATATCATTTGTATCCCTTTCTATACTCAAGCCGTATCCACAATATTCTGGAGCCAAATTCCTTTTTTAACCAAAATATAACCGAGGATGCATTTTAAGGTTTCAATAAGCTGGCAGCTTAAGTACACCAGCACAATGGGCAGCCCTGTAAAATGCGCCAGCACATAAGCAAGGGGAATGTCTGCCGCCCATACATACACACTGTCAAATAATACGGTAATCCATGTTTTCCCGCCGGAACGGAGGGTAAAATAGCAGCCGTGCATAAATGCATACAAAGGCATGCAAGCTGCCGCAATCAGGATAAATTTTGTGGCAAGGGACTGCACTTCCTGCGTGGTATTGTAAATCAGCGGGAAGAAGGGGGAAATCATAGCCAGCAGGCTCCCAAACACAAAACAGGTGGAAACCGTGAAAAACAGCAGCTTCCGGTCAGTGTCTTTCGCTTCTTCCATTTTGCCGGCCCCCAAAAGCTGCCCCACAATAATTGCAATTGCACCTCCCATAGAGAGGAACACCACATTGAACAAGTTGGACACGGTACTGGAAATATTAAGCGCCGCCACCACGGAAAGCCCCCGGACAGAATAGCACTGCATTAAAAATGCCTGCCCTGTGGACCATGCAATCTCATTGAGCATAATGGGGATTCCCTTCTTTATAATATTGGCCGTCAAATCCCCTGGGATTTTCATTGTGCGGTAAGCCCCTTCAATAAAAGGATGCTCCTTCCGGTGCCCATAGGTCCAGCAAACCAGGATCACGCACTCCACTACCCTTGCGATATCCGTTGCAATCGCAGCCCCTACCGCCCCCAATGCAGGGAACCCGAATTTCCCAAAGATCAGCAGGTAGTTCCCCAGAAGGTTTACAAGGACTGCAAATATCCCTGCCTTCATGGGCAGCAGGGTTTCCCCGGTTTCACGGAGGGTACTGGCGTAAGTCTGGGAAACGGCATAAGGCACAATGCCAAATATAATCACCGCCAGGTATTCTTTTCCATATTCCAGTGTTTTTGCAATATCGCCGCTCTGGGCGCCTTCATGGAGGTACAGCATAATCAGCCTGTCCCCTGCTGCAAGGAACAGCGCCGTGGCAGCCGCCGTCAGCAAAATGCAGACAATAAATTTAAACCGGAATGTATTGCGCACCCCTTCCTGGCTCCCCTGCCCGTAATACTGGGCGGTAAAAATCCCTGCGCTGGAAACGCCGCCGAAAATGCAGATATTGAACACCGTCATAAACTGGTTGACAATGGCAACGCCGCTCATCTGCTCCGTGCCCACTTGCCCTACCATGATATTGTCCAGAAGGCTGACGAAATTAGTAATGCCATTTTGGATAATAACAGGGACTACAATTAGGAGCACCATGCGGTAAAAAGATTTGTCGCCTATGTATTTCCTGAAAAAATTCTGTTTCATCTCCTGCTCCCTTCCTTTATGGATGTAAGGAATAGTCTAACATAAACAGTTGTTTGTTACAATATGGCATTTCCAAATTTCCGTATCTTTTTAAATGGGGGCTGACTATGGCGTTTTCAGTGCTACGTGGTACCTGCATTTCTCCCGGCTGCCCATCTGGTACATTTCATTCCACTCCGGCAGGGGAAAAATCCCCTGGAATACCCCGCCTGCATACTCGCATGTTTTTCTGGATGCAGTATTTTCCGGGCTGCATGTAATGGTGACATATTCCATCTGGTGCTTTTTTGCAAGGCGGAACAGCAGCAGGCAGGCCTTCCCGGCGTAATAGTGCCCCCGGTAAGGTTCTTCTATGGCATAGCCTATGTTCCCGCCATACAGGGTATTTTCATTGTGCCCTACCCGCAGATCGCAAGTGCCCATTTTCTGGCCGTTTTTGCTGCAGATGGCAAAATAATAACAGGGCAGGTAGCCTTTTTCCTTATCCTCACCAGCCGTCCTCTCAAGGACCAGCTTAATTTCATCACTTTCCAGGAAATCTGTGCTGCAAAATTCCAGTTCCTGCGGGGCAGCTTTTCCAAGCATACGGACCATCTGGATTTCATCCCGGTATGTCCCGTCCTTTAACCGGTACGCATTGGGGCAAACGCCCATCTTCTGGAACCCGAATTTTTCATAGAGGTGTATTGCCCTCAGGTTATCGCAAAATACCCCAAGCTCTACCTGCCCAAAGCCATTTTCCTCTGCCTGCGCCAAAGCCGCCTTAAGCATCTGGCTCCCCAGCCCAAGGCCGCTGTATTCCTGCAGGATGGAAATGCCAAAGCCGCACCTGTGCCGGTATTTCATCCCGTCTTTGATTTTGAAGATTCCGGCATCCCCTATGATGTCCCCATTTAAAAATGCAGTCACAAAAAACTCTTTTTCATCTGCTTCAACCGCTGCTATTTTTTCCTCGGCCCAGGCCTGTCCGCCCTGAAATTCTTCCGGGTACCTGCCCATAAAGTGGGTTTCACCGGATGTGGCCTTCCTGTGGAGGAACAGGGCTTCGGCGTCTTCCCTGGATGCGCTTTTTAAGAGCACCTTTTGGCCATCGGCCAAGATAATTTCTGTTTCTTTGATTTTCATAGGATTGGTTCTCCTTCCATATGGCTGCCTATGCCACTCCGCTTCGCTCTGGGCCGTATCATAGCTATCGCTATTATACCATCTTATACTTTTCTTCCTCAAAATAGACTGACACTACATCAATTAATTCTTCCAAAAAAGAAACTACAACATTTTTATTCCTTCTAATATCTGCAATACTTTCAAACCTCACTGCATCCACAAAGGATACTGCCCCATGTGCTAAATTATTTCTGTTTTCTTTTATATTGTTTAATATATCAGGACGGTAATTTCTGCTAGCTGTTTGCACCTGCACACCATGTGACTCAAATGCTTCTTTGATAGAAACACCATCCAAATTTCCCGCTGGCATTGTATTCCTCGACCGTAATTCTAAGATGGAGTTCTGTAAAATAGCATCAATTACTTCCTCATTTTTCTTTAAGAATGTATTAAAATTTGCATTAGGGTCATTAGCCGCCTTTAGAACTGTTTTTCTCCAAAGGGCACGTATTGATACATTAACATCCACATAGGACAAATGGTTTCTCCTTATTTCATCATATATGCTATCAATCAAATTAGATACCGTGTACTCAATAATGTTGTAAAGCATTAATGAAACATTCGACTTCAATATATTGATTAGCTCTTGGTATGTCATGCTAATCCCTTCCCCTTGATGGTAAAAAAATTTATCAAATTCACTTTCACCATCTTCCCTCTGATTTTCTTTCTTTTCCAGAAACGTCATCAGTTCTAAAAAATTCTCAATTTCTTTTTTCCTGTTGTCATATGTATCTTGAAATGTTATCATTTACTCTCCCGACAAAAGTTTATTTTTTACAAACTCAATCCTTCTTTTCAATTTACTTTTATTATTGGCTGCATCTGATCTGGTACATTTCGCAAATTCTTCCCCGTCAATCCAATTTGAAATATCCCTAGGGGGTAAATTGGGATTCTCTGCAAGAGCTAATGCAATCCCTATAGATAGTGCCTCAAACCTTGCCCTTGGCGTCGATTTGGAAGCCTTTGTTTTCCGAAATCCTCTAGTCCCTAAAATCTTTTCCGCATAATTTAGCATATTCAGAAACTTTTCCCTATATTGTGTTATGGCATCCTGGTCTTTTTCACATTGAGCATTCCTGCTTTCTACATACCTGTCAATAAACACTGTGACATTCCCTGTATATTCCGCAAAATCGTTTGAATAATTATCTGTGTACGCAAAAAACCTTGAAACTAATTCAAAGCCTTCAAACCTATCCTCTGTTAACTTTGTTCTTGGGGCAAGTTCATTAAAGGTATCATTTTTTACACATTCTTCTAAAAAATCCTTAAACTTGCCTTCAAAAGATCCTCTTCTTGTTTCAGATGGTTTTGCTTGCTGCCCTCCTGTATTGATACGTTTAAAAATCTCCTGCCGCACCTTTTCGGTAGTGCCTTCTTCCAAAAAAACTACTCGGATATTTGTATTTAAAAATCTCCTTTGAATTGCTGGATCAAAATCTTCAAATTTAAATCCATTCGATTCCGTTAAAATTTGGAGCCCATTTAACTCTAAATCGTTCTGTGCAAATTGCACCAATGTCTGTGTTCTTTGGGCTCCGTCTACAATCTCTATCCTGCCATCCTTTGTATCTGCAAAAAACATAAATGGGATTGGAAGCCCCATTAATATGGACTCAATAAAATAGCATCTTTCATTATCTCCCCAGATAAAATTCCTTTGGTAATCCAAGGGAATGTAAAACTCTCCTTTCTCATATTGTGAAACAAAATAGTCAACAACATAATCCCTTGTATCATATTTTATATCCTGCTTCTTCTCACTGATTTGCTTAGAAGAACCATTGATTTCTTTTTCTGTTTTGATGCTTCTTTCCCTTTTCATATATCTAGCCCTTTCCTATACAGCTTACATGCAGTTGTATACTTTCTCCAATTGCCCTCCCTAATTCCACTGGTACAGCGTTCCCAATATGTGTCCCTAATTCTCTTTTCTTGGCAGGATGTTCCTCATCTAAAAAAATATAATCATCCGGAAAAGACTGTAATATTGCCCCCTCCCGGAGTGAAATTGCCCTATCTTGCTCTGGATGCCCAAACCTTCCATTTCCATATCCATAAAATTGGGTAGTTATCGTAGGGGATGGCTTATCCCACTCCATTCTTCCATAAACAGATGGAAATGTTTTTCCAGAATCTTTTTTATGGCATTTGAGCTTTAGATCATCATCCCAATCCCTCCATGTGCCCCCTTGCACTGACTGCCGTATTCTCCTCATATTGAGTTCCGACAAAGCGCTAGAACAATGCAGGCAATCCCTTTCATCAGTTTCTCCAGCTTTAATTTCTGGCAAATAGCCAATTGCATCCCTAACTGTCAGATAATTATCAGGGTGATAAATGGGCGGCACTAAATCAATACTGCCCAGCCTAGAAGCAAGCAATACCAGCCTTTTCCTGTGTTGCGGGACTCCATAATTGGGGCAGTAAACAATGCTATAATCAACAAAATACCCTGTTTCTTCCAGCACACCTACAAAATCCATAAAAATTCCCTCGTGAAGCAGGTTAGGTACATTTTCCATTGAAACAATGTCTGGTAAGCTTTCTTGGATTATCCTTCCAAACGAATATAATAATTTCCACTTGCTATCCGTGTGCCCTTCTTTTCTATAGCGGCTTGAATATCTGGAAAAAGGTTGGCATGGTGCACATCCAACTAAAATACGGACAGTATTTTCAGGAAAAATAGGCTCCAAATCTTGCCCATGTACACTAGACACATCTTTACACAGAAATTTTGCATGATTATTTGCCTCATAGGCAAACCTACAACTTTCATCAATGTCAATCCCTGCAATGACATCAACGCCAGACAATGATAATCCTTTCGTCAACCCGCCAATCCCACAAAACAAATCAATTGCTGCACATGGCATTAATATCACCTCTTTTTCCAGCCATTTCTTCTTCCGTCCATTATAAATTATATCAATTCTGCCGTCAATTGCATATTTGTTTAACTATAACTATTCAAAATCACCTGCCTTTCTCCCCTGCCCTAATCCGTTTTTTTCCATGTAACAGCTTTGCTTTCTGGTAACCGTATAAAGCAGGAACTATAATATTCATCGCTCAATTTTCTCTCTAAAATCTCAAAAATTTTTTCATCATGGGTAGACATAATAATTTGGCAATCACCTGATTCAAGTATGCTTCGGATTAAATCCGCAAACCCGAGAACATTCATATCATCAAAATGCCCAATAGGGTCATCAATAAATATTGTACGGAAACCCAAATCTTTTGCTATTAGAGCCCTGCTAAAAAAGGAACTGAACGCTACTGTATTCAATTGCGCTGTGCTGAAATACCATTCAGGACGATAGGAATCAGTATGTTCATCCTTATCCTCACGTACATGGATACATAATTGCGGCTCATTCTTATCATTAAAAGACAACTCATACTCCACATTTTTCATAAAATCATGTGGGTCAATCTTTTGAAATATTTCGTTCATAATAGACTGGTCAAAATACTCCTTTAACCCTGTTTCTAAAACCTTCTTTTTATCTTCGAAAGCTTCCCTTGCTTGTTCTTCTTTTTCCTTCTGTATCAGACGCGCCTTTTTATTTTCCTCTAACTCCTGACAATATGTTCTATAATTTTCAAAATAGTGCCTTGCACCTTGCTCCTCAGAAATCTGCTCTAAAATTTCTTTACATGTTCCAAGTTGTTCCTTTTGCCCTCCCCAATTATTGAAACAATTCTCCACTCCTTCTTTTGAGAAATCCTCAAAAATACCATATCTTTCCTTTAATTTCTTTGATTTTTGTATCTCTTTTAACTGCTGGTTTTTTCGCTCCACAGCAGCCGTTAAATCAAGGTTCTCCACATCCCTATATGCTGCTCTTTTCTCTTGAAAACTTTTTTGCTTTTCCATATGCTCTTTTAAAACATCCTCTTTCTCCTGTAACAAAGTATAGAAATTAAAATCATCCGGTTGTTTCATGCAAAATTCAATATAGCTATATGTTTCTGGATTTCCAACTATTTTGTTCTTTTTTTCCTGAAATTCATCCATAACCAATCTCGTGCTATCAACTAATTTTTGGTTGGATTCTTTTATCTTCATCGTTCTCTTGCAAGTATTTTCCAACTGCAAGTACTTTTCTTCTTGCTCCTTTTTCCAATCCTCCAGCCCCTGAAAAGTCAATTCTTTTAACTGTATGCCCTTTTGCACCAACCAACGTTCCAACTGGTTCTGTTGGTTCAAAAAATTAGTTCTTCTCTCGCCAAACCTTTCAATGGTATCTATACAGCGCTGTTGTGCTTCCTCCAAATGATTAATCGCTTTTAATATCCCTGAAATTTTTTCTTCCTTTAAACTTACACATTCGCTATAGAAATTTTCATACATACTTGATATCTTTTCTAACTCTGAATGAATCTCCCCCATTCTTTTTTTCAGCATACCGTCACTTTCTGTCTGTACATGATTTATGCGAAAGATTAAATCCTCCCAGCTATCAAAGGATGTCTGGCAAAGAGGGCATTTGTTTACATTTCTATGCATATTTAAATACTCCCTGCCTTTTTTGCAGATTTCTTCTATCTCCTCAACTATCCTCTCCTGTTTTAATATTTCTCCTTGGCATACCTGCATTTGCATTGACGCCGTTTTGTAACGTTCCTCAAATTCAGATAGCTGCTGCTTCCACTCATTATCCAGCACATATCGCATACCTTTTATATCCTTAAGTTTTAATTCCTTAATATCTTTGGGAAGCTGAAATGCTGAAATTTTTTCTAATATCATATACCTTTTATTTATAGACTCCTGATGTTGTTCATTTGCTTTTTCTGCCGCATTATATTGTTGCTGTAGTTCTTTCTGCTTTTGATTGTTTTCCTCCAATTTTTTTACTATTTTCTCTGCTGCTTTATATTCGCCTTCTTCTAACCGTAAAACAGTTCCCTTCTTTCGTTCTGCATCTTTATTTTCTTCTGTAATTTTCTTTAACTCCATTTCAAAATAGTTCAAGGATATTCCTAGATCATCTAACTGTTTCTCAATGTTGCGATATTCTTTACATTCTTTCCCTACCCTATCAGCCCCATAGCTTACAATACTTTGCAAAAACCCTAATTCTTTCTGGTATTTAGTGATTGCCGTTTTATTCTCGCTATCACTCTGTACCAAAACATCTAATTCCCGTTTCCTTTGTATGCATGTTTCCAGAGTTTGCACAGATTTATTTAATTCATCTATAGAATTGATAATCATAAGATACCCATCCAACCCACCATCCAAAACTTCCCTGGCCAAAGCAATATTTTTTTCTAACTGTAATATGTCCGTGCCCCATATTCTACTGTATTTCTTAGCCTGATTTATTAACTTATCATATTGCCCTACGTCCGCCTGTTCTTGGAATATCAATTTTAATTCTGGCTCTACAAGCATATTATATCTATCAATCAACTCAAAAAGGGTAGCAACAGAAACTTGGCTTTCAGAAAGTTCCTCCAGCTTTGTTCTAATTCCTGTATGTTCTTCATCCAAATCTTTGCCCTTTTTCTGCACAACTTTATAAATTATGTTGGCATTCTCAAAATTTTCCCTTTCCTGTTTCAATGGCTCTGCACTGCCCACCCATTCCTTATACCGCCCTGTCGCTGACCTTGCAGAAATAAAACCATCAATTTTGTCATGCGGAAGGACAACTTGGTTCCATTTCTCTTTAACATCTTTCGTTCCTGTAATTTCTATTCCTTTTCTAGGGGCATTTGCCCTTATATCATTTTCCCCCGCTATTACTTTTGATACATACCGCTCAATCTCTCTATGTAACCCTCCGTCTAACCTCAACGACACAAAAGCTTCCTTGTCAGGGTTTTCCCGGTTATGGTATATGGCTCCCTCACTCTTATATTTTTTATCCTTCAAAACTAAATCAATGATTCTTCCAATTTCCCCTTTTAATGCAAACTCTATGCCATCAAATAAACTTGTTTTTCCTATTCCATTTTTTGCATATATTACAACAAAAGAAGCTGCTTCCTTCCTACAGTCCCTAAAATCTACTGTAACATTTCCAGCATATCCCCGAAAATTTTGAAGTACCATACTTTCCAGCTTTGGCGATGGTTTAGTACATCCTAATGAATTAATATGGAAAATTTTATTTTCTATTTCTTGCAAATTATCTTCCAGAGTACTTGTGTTTTCTTCAAATACATACTTTTTCGCACAAAACGAATCACTTTCTATTTCATTTCTTGTTTTCACGTCCATCTTTTCAGATACAAAGATGCAGAAATAAAAATTGCTTTTTTCAATCATTTTTTCCAACTTGCTTTGATATTTCAAAGCAATATAATACATTACTTCTTTCCAATTTTCCTCAAGTTCTCTTTGTGTCTGATATACTTTAATGAAAATATGTGAAAAATACGGTTCCATGCATGATGCACAAACAGCCATTTTTCTTGTAAAATAATAAAAATTATTTTGTTGAAAACTAATATCCTTTATCCCCTGCTGGTTCCATTTGTTTAATCCCTTTATACTTCCCATATTCCTTCTAAAATCCTTTCCAATTCTTTCTTCATCCGTGCTTCATCCGCCCTACCTTGGTTCACCACAGACATCAACTCCACAATCCCAATGGCTGCTAAATTGCAATCAGCAATCTCCCCTTTTATAATATCAAATTTCGCATTTTTCCCTTCTTCATTTGTATAAAGGTTATGGAATTTTTGCTCTATCGCTACCTTCGAACGACACGCCTTGGTTATATTTCGCAAAACCTGCCTACATTCGTACCTCCTGAATTGGATATTGAGATTAGAAACCTTCCTGCTATTTAACACAAAAATCGTTCCATTTTTCATTTTCCCATCTTTCCCAAAATATTCTTTCTCAATCAATTCGCCAATAACGCTTTCCGCATTTCCCTCGGTGCAAAGATAAACCATCTGGACAAGCTCTTTTCCACATGAATCTGGCATCTGCAAAACGGGATGCACGAGCTTATCGGCTGAAACTCCCTGTATCCCATGCAAAATGACGGCTTTCTTTAATTGCCCAACCCAAAAATCATCACAAAAATTCCGGTTACCTTCACATGGCAATTCTATTTCAGTATCATCCATAAAGTTTTCTGGACGAAGTTGGTGCCCTTCTATTAAATTCTCTGAACAATTAATAAAAAAATCCATTTCTTTTTCGCGTATTTTGGGGAACTCCTCTGCTGCCATGTCCCTATAAGGTTCAAATGATTTTGGGCAATCCTGCTTTAACCGAAAATATTCCATTACATCCATGATTAAACTAGATGAACTTGCCCAAAGCATATTTCCTGCCGACCTATCCCCAAATTCACATGAAATAATCCCCTTCAAAAATATACCTTTGTTATCAATCCGAAACAGCCCAGTACCAGAAAAACAGGCCATATAACTTTCCCTTGCAACATTTCTTTCCAGAAACCCTGTTTCATAGGCAACGCTAAATTTCTTTATCCCGCCCTCTATATTATCTGTTTTTCCACATATCCCTTTCTTACCAGCCATAATGCTGGCATGTTCTTTTTGGGTTTCCCTGTCTGCTGATTCAGGAAATCCCCATCCTTGCAATTCTTCCCCTATCCTTTCACATTTTATGTTGAAATGCCCGATATCTTTCATCCATTCTTTCCATGGCAATACAACAATAGCAACGTCATAAACATATTCCTTGTCTTTGCCAATATATTGCGGATGGATATAGGTTTCACCCTCTTTCCCACTTGCCTGTGCTTTTTCTTTTACCCAACATGCATAGACCTCCATTTCCTGTGCCTTTCCGCCCCCATCAGAGCACCCTAAGCATAAAGAAATACATTTTTCTTTTTCAAAAAAAGGAACCAGTACATGCGCTGCCGTAAAAAGCAATGGTAATTCGCCTGACTGCCGCAAAAATAATACCCCTGAACCCTTAAGCTCCTTACCAAGTGCAATCCGTACAGAAAATCCATTTGTTTCTTTATCATACTGCCCACTCCCCATAGATCTTTAGCCCCTCCTTCACTGTTACGCCATTTTCATCTGGCAAAAATAATTCCAGATAGTTTGTAGTTATAAATGTTTTTTTATCATCGCTTGTAAAAAATTTTCCATGATATGCAGTTTCCCACCAATCATAATTACAGAATAGGCATACTTTCTTTCCTCCTGCATTTTTTAATAAATGCGCAATTGTCACTTTATTTGGAACTTTCTGCCTATGTCCATTTGTACTGAGCATATATGCTTCCGTTTCCAAGTTTTTTAGCAACATGTCAGATGTATTATTCCGGCTGCCATGATGTGAAAGTTTCATTACATCCACATGGTACGGCATTTGTACACCCAGTTCCTTAAGCCCCCTCATACACACTGCCGGCTTGGAATCTGCTAAAAAAGAAATACGTATACCATCATATTCAAACAAAAATGCAATAGATGCTTCGTTATTTACAGAAGAATCATACCCTAACTTACCCTTCATAAGTTTATTCAAGTCACCCTGCACCATTTCTAAATTTGTTGTGTACGATGTCACATCATTTTCTTTACAATAAGGCTCCCAATGATTTAGAAAATGGTTTAACTCACCTGATCCTGGACTAATAACCTTCACACATGCATGTTTATCCCAAATCATTTCCATGCCAGAAACTACATAATCCATCAGTCTGCCTGATATCCCTTTTTCTTCCAGTAAATCCATAAAAGCCACAGCTTCTCCAATCCCGTATGCTCCCGTAAACTTCTTCCCTTTTACTTGATCTTCAGCATACCTGCCTACCCTTTGTTTTTGCTCACGGGAAATTCCCCGGCAAGTATTAAACAAGATACGTTTTACAACTTTCTGCAGCATGTCTGCTGGGACTTTTCCAATACCTTCAACTGCCCCTTGTAAATGGTCATAATCAATATGTGTCAGCACAAGCGCTTCTATCTTTTCTCCATGGCTGCCAATCCATTCAATAATTTCTGCATACTCAGCTCCACTATCTTTTGTTCCACCATCAATTAATATATTTGCATAATTTCCATCATCTCCATATCTAACCCAAATAAAGTCCCCTTCATCCGCTGGAAGTAAATAAATGTTAACCATAAAATCCCTTCCTTCTGTATTTAAATGGCATACAATCGACATAATATCACTGTTCTTTGGCAACCTTATCCATTTTCTACCCTCCTTCTGTATCACTGCGGCTCATTTTCAAACAAGCTCACTTCCCCATGCAAGATGGGCAGAACAATATCATCTAGCCTTTTCACACACTTCTCGTGTGTAGCTATCGTATTAAGAAAGTCCAACAGTCGCTTCATATCATCTTGTGTAAATGTACAATGAGTAAAATCATAAGAATTAAATTTCAGCCACACCCCTTTAATCACATCATACCCTGAAATGTTTAGTTTCTGCAAAGAAAGAGGACATGGCAATGCAATCGTCGAATTCCCATCGGTTAACATCAGTTGCTCCGCGTTTTCATCAAAGGGGTGCTGTAAGTTCTTTAAACGAAAATCCTTAGGCACCTTTGAAATCAATAATTCATAATCATATCCAAGAACATTTTCGGGCGAATAGCCAGACTTTTCCAATTCTGCGATTTCTTTCCCTAACTGAACAACGCTATGAAAGATTTTCTTATCAGCCACGATAGGAACCCTTGCTCTTTTATCTGACTGATTTACTGTAAACAAGGCACCCTCAAACTCATCCAAATATACTTGGGAACACAGTATAGCATATACATAAAAAACAATATCCTTTGCGGCAGCATTATACGGCTTTTCAAACATAGAGGAAATATGATGTAATACATCTGGCGCGATATTGGAAACCATGCCAGTTCTTTGCTTGTCAGGAAACTGGTTCATATAAATGTGTGAGTTGCCGCGCGTACACATATCATTATCTGGATAATACCAGCAAAAAGAAACAAACTGTGACAGTGTTGGATTCAAATCCTTAGGCGCATGTGCCATCGCAAATCCTATTGTTTCCTCATCTTCATATGCTCTAATAATTTCCGGACGCAGCCTTGTTCCACCTCCTCCAATTTTACTGTATCGACGTAACATATCCTCCCATAGCAGAACATTTGATATAAGAAACGGACGAAAAGAATACAAATGTATATTTTCCGTAAAAGTATGATCCATAGCTGCCCTGTCTTTACACTGGTTTAGTGCACTTTGGAAAGCAATAATCTTTTCCTCTTTTGGAGGCCTATCCTGCTTGGCAAACCATTCTCTCGCACCTTCCACACCATTAGCAGCAATCTCTCTGCTCCTTCTCTTAAGCATAGGGGATTTTACATGGGTAAAAATCGCTGTAGGCGCTAATTTTATTCCAGAGCAGTGGTTAAGGAATATTGCGTTTTGTTGATTTTCCCCGCTCACAGGCCAAAACCTTGCATACATCTCAGTATTGAATGGTTTTGCTGGCGCAAAAGACACACTATCAGGATCTAGTGGATACTCCTCAAATTTTGACACTATACTCCGGATATCCCCATTAAGTTGCTGTTCTTTATCTAATCGCAGACTGTGTGAAAAATCGCTATAATGGAATTTCGTGATCGCCATTTCCTGCGCATATTGCCTTGAAAGAATAAGAACAGCCCTTCCCTGCAAAGTATGGAAAAGACTATCGCTTCTCGCGCCTGTTCTTGCATCGGCATCAATTGCAACTGTCCAAATATCAGAGAAATGATTGCATAAATATTTCCTTGCATACTTATATGATTCAGCCTCCAGAAAAGACAATGGCACTACAAGCGCAAGCACCGAATGATTATGTGAGTCAAGAAGTTTCTTGCAACTCCACCGCAAAAACTGCATGAACGGATTATTAATCTGCTTTTGGATATTCTGACGGCCTTTCCTTAATTCCACAGGCGGCCGGAAATCTTCCATAAGACCATTGATAATTGAGAAATCATCTGAAATATTTTCCCGCAGTGTATCAGAACAAGGAGGATTCCCAATCACAAGCCTTATTGGCAGCGAAGACATCCTATTTGCCTGAATAAGTTCTCTTCCCTCAATAGAAGCTTCATTGGCTTCCCCACTGAATACACTATTATTGAGTGTATTCGCAAGAATGATATTAACATTATTATGCCGTTTCCCACTTTGTTTTTCTAACACTGCCATCCTATAGTTCGCAAGCATATATGGTGCTGGAAGAATTTCAATTCCGCAAAGATTGTACAAACCATCTCCGGAATCCTGCTCTATCAATTCCTCCATAAATGAACCTGTTCCACAACAGGGATCCACAATAGTGTTTCCATCATCATAAATGCTTTTTCCAGAAAAATTTACGGACACAACATAGTTTGTCAACTTAACAACAAAATCAGCCAAAACCTTTGGCGTATAATATGCCCCAAAATCAAACCTAGATTTTGCATCATATTTTGAAAGGAATAGCTCAAAAAGCTGATGATAATCTGGATTCATCAACTGTTGGTCTGTCATTTTCACAAAGGACAGAAATTTTATGCACTCATCAATCCACCGATTAATAAATATGCTCTTTTCTCCATTATCTCGAAGATAAAGCATAAGATTTCGGAAAGGAGCCAATGCCTCACCCTCCGACAAATCCTCTTTTATGTAAGCATTTATTTTTCTTTCCTTCTCTGTAGGGGTATCATCTGAAGAACATAAAACTCTATGCGCATACAAAAGACAAAACATAATAACTTGTGCGGTAAAATCAGCGAATACCTCGTTGGTTCTTAATTTGGGGTCATTATGGTTATATACAAGCTTCCGCATCCCCTGCAGAAGCTGAATCATATCGCACTCTTCTTCATTCATCGCTTCTTCCATAGGAATATTTGCAAATTCCAAAATATCATCCGCAAGCATCCTTGTACGCACTGCCACTAACTCAACAAGTTTTGCCTCATTCACCTGCTGAGGCGAAGGAGCCCTAAAAAATTCCCGCATATACAACTCAAAACGCGGGTCAACCGGCTGCTCAGACCAATCCCTTGCTCCCATTCTATCCTTGTTGATCACCGAAATAACTGTTGGTTCTCTGTCCTCATCCATGCAAAACACAAAATCAATGCCATCCGTAATAATCAATTTATGCCCGAGTGTAAGGTACTTTTTAATCTGAGCCGCATATGGTACAGAATCAAAAGGTTTATTAGAGAGCCCTTTCCCTTCGATATACCCGTAGATTCCCATCGTATCTTGATTATGGATTCGCCAATCTGGACGTCCTACCCTACCCTGTGTGGCTGGCTCCAGAATAACATCAATATGCTCATTAGGGCTAAATTCCTTAGCCAGTGACTTCTCCATTATATCTAACGGCATCCTGTATGAAAGTTCCGCAGTATATTGCCCGCTACTAGATGCATTTCTATATTGTTCTTGAAGCTCTTTCAAATATCTCTTGATTATTGTATGATATGACATCAGCCCTTCGCACTCCTTTTATAACATTCGATAATGCTATTTCCTATCTCTTTGGCAAGAATTGGCGGCACAGCATTCCCTATCTGTCTTGCAACATCCACTTTATTTCCTATGAAAGAAAAATCCATAGGAAAGGTTTGCAGCACTGCGCCTTCCCTAAGCGAGATGCTCCTGTCCTGTTCAGGATGTCCAAATTTTCCCCGTGTAAAACTATCAAATCTTGCAGTAATTGTAGGCGCAACTTCATCCCACGCCATTCGTCCATATACATTCCTATAACCTATAATCGAGCTGTCTACCTTATGGCAATTCGCAAGCAAATTATCTGGCAAATGCTCCCGTCCTTCCCCCTGCTTCAACGCACGAATTCTTTTCAGGTTTATATCCGACAGCTTATCCCTTCTATGTAATGGTAATCCGAAATAATCACTACCGTCTAAAGGCGGTTCCGGCAGATTTCCGATGGCCTCCCGTACGGTACAAAATTCTCCCGTAGGAGCAGGATAACGATAATGAATTCCCATATCGTTTCGTTCACCAACTATAATATATCTCTTCCTCCTTTGCGGAACACCATAGTTTTGTGCATCCAACAGCTCAATATGCACCTCGTACCCTATATTTTTCAACACATCTATTAGCTGTCCAAGAATGGTTTTTCCACGTTTCCCAGCAATTCCAGTCACATTTTCCATAAGAAAATATTTCGGGTACAATTCCTCAACTAATTTTGCATACATAAATACTAGCTGATTACGAGGATCAATGTCCGCACCACGGCGCTGTATGGAAAAACCTTGACAAGGCGGCCCTCCCGCAAGAAGAAACAATTCTCCCCGTTTCATATTGCAAAAATTCAGGACTTTGCCATTAAGCATATCGCTTATATCAGCAACCACAGCAAGATGTTTAAAATATTTTTTATTTTCATGAATCGTGTCAATACACTTTTTATCGATGTCAAAACTTAGCTTAACATCAAAACCCGCCTGCTGAAGACCCAATCCAAGGCCTCCTGCTCCACAAAAACTATCAACACAAGTGTATTCCATCATATATTTCCTCTTTCTGCCGGATTTTAATTCCAGCAATAACGCTTGAATAAGAACTGCTAACTGGACTATCTATGGATTTCGGGCTTGCTTCCAATTGTTCATCCGACGGTTCTGACGATAATAGTTCAATCAAAATGTCCGTCGCTATTCCTACAGCAAAAAGCGGAGGAACAGCTTCTCCTATCTGACGATAGATATCATCAGAGTTCCCCATAAACTCAAATCCATAAGGAAAACTTTGTAATAATCCAGCTTCTCTTGCAGTAAGCCCCCTGTCTTGCTCAGGATGGGTGTACCTCCCGCTTGCTGGATTCCGCGCATAATGAGTTATCGTAATGGAAGGGCGATCCCAGTAAAGACGACCATAAGTATCTGAAAAACCTTTTGTTCGGTCGAGGCAAGCAGGTCCAACCCCCATTGGCCTATTTCCTCCATCATGTGGAACCTGCTTTAAAACTTCAATTGTACTCTTTTTATGCGCTGCACTTTTATGCATCGCATCGCTCGGATCTGCCACTCCTGCCAAAACAGGCCGCAGCCCACCAATAGCATCCCGAACCGTTTTATATTCCGCAGGCATTAGGAAACCTTCTGGCAGAAGGAATTCTTTTCTCATTCCTATCACAATCGAACGAAACCGTTCTTGTGGCACCCCGAATGATGCAGCATTATATATATTTTCTTTGACAATATAGCCATCTTTCAAATACTTTTTCTTTGCCGAAGAAAAATACCTCCAATACCTATTTGACAAAAATTCAGGAACATTCTCCATTACAAAAGCAAGCGGCCGAATATACCCCACAATTTCTGCAAATACATTTACAAGGCTGTTTCTTGTATCATCTTCTTCATCCCAATGTTTCTTTCTATGGGAAGTAAACCCCTGACAAGGGGCACATCCTATAATAATTGTTGGTTTATCCTTATCATAACCAATTTTGTCAAGGAAACCATCTAATTCTTCCTTATCCTGCGCCAACTCTATAATGTCACGATTGACAAGCGGAGTTCCAAAGTTATACGCATAACTTTCTGCCGATGCGCGATTAATATCGCAACCGCCCAAAAAATCAAAAGCCGAAACCACACTGTTAATCGCTGCAAAACCAAGAGAAGTTCCCCCCGCACCACAAAAGAAATCAATCACTTGAATAGGATTTCCCATATACTCTTCTTTTTTCAACGGCGAAAACTGCTTTTGCCATTCTCCAGCATCTGCCTGCAAAATAGGTTTAAGCACCCTATAATCTTCCTTTCCCCAACTCCCTTTAGAAAGGCATCTCTGTAGCATTTCAATGTTCATCCGAATATCCTCCTATCGTCATACTCTTCGTTTTTATCAACAATCTCCAAATTACTTTCAAAAACAGAATTTTCCACCTATTTGAATTAATATATCATACCACGTCTACTGGCTGCAATCAAATTTAAATACATTACAAAAAATCAATAGATTTCTTCCAGCTTTGCATCTTTATCTAAAACATATATCTATGGCTCTTTCATATGGGACAAATGATATCATCTCCTATCCCCCTTAATATGCGGCTTCCCTTTTCGCCCAACCAGCGCCCTCACCCCCGGCATCAGCTGCACCACATGGTACGCCGCCACTGTCAGCACAAAGCTGCCGCTGCAGACCGCAAACGCCTGCCATGCCACCCCTTCCGCTCCCTGCACTGTATAATAAGCCACTGTCACCAAAATAGTCTGGTGCAGGAGATAAACAGGGTAAGACGCCTGATTCAGATACTCCGTCACCCACATCCTCTTGTCCAAAAATTTTCTTCCCAAGGCCAGCAGCACAAGCACTGTAAGCCACCCAAGGAAATTAACCCAGAAATCCCCATAATAGGAACAGTGATAATACAACTCCACGGAAGCCACACTTCCAGCTACGCACAAAGCCGCCATCCACCAAATGTTCCGTTCCAGCCTGCCCAGCGCAATTCCGTTCCCCAACACATAATATCCTGCCAGATACAGCGCAAAACACTTCCCAAGGCTGAAGCCGCCCACATTCCCCAAATAGTAAAACAACCAGATTGGCACAAACAGCAGCAAGATTCCCACGGCCGGCATGCGTTCCACATATTTTTCTGCCTTCCCATAAGGCAGGAACTGGGACAAGGCCAGCGCCGCCATAGAAACCACAAATAGATACAGGATAAACCAGAGGTGCCCCGGCGTAAAAGCCCCGTCATAGCCAGTAAAATCCGTCACATGGGTAAAAAAGAATTTCAGATGCGCAAGATACCCACCTGAATACCCTTCAAAAAACCTTCTTGCATAAAATGACTGCACTGGCACAAGGAACGCCATCCCACCCACAAATGGCAGCAGCAGCTTACGAGCGCGCTGGGCCATGAATTCCTTTGCTGTCCTTTCCCCCAAGGCATGGCGGGCGCTTATCCCAGCCAGCACAAACAGCATCGGCATAAACCATGGGTTTACCAGCACGATGAAAGAGCTTAGCCCCTTCTGTTCCCCCTGCCATATGTAAAATTTAGAGCCAAAATCATTCCAGACCATAAACGTATGCACAGGAAATAGTAATAGAATCGTGAAATTCCTCAAATTATCTATATAATATTCCCTGAATCCTTCTTTTTTCAAAATAACCACCCATTTCTTCCACTTTTAGAATACTTGCCATGGAAAAGCGCTGGGGCTGCATCACTCTCCTAATAGTCCATATAAAAACAACCGCCCTCCCCTGTGTCTGCTATCTACAGACTCAGGAAAGTAACGGTTCTTTTATGAATGGCATATTCCTAATTCTCCAGTGAAGCGCCTCACAGCAAGCTACAAAGCATACCCTTCTGGTTCTTCAATGAGCCGCCCCAAAGGCCGATACATCTCTGTCAGCCTGCCTTGCTGATAATCTTCTTCGGGCATTTCTCTGCGCAGGTGCCGCATCCAGTACATTTTTCATAATCAATATGGGCAATGTTGTCGGTAACGGTAACCGCCCCTTCCGGGCAGTTCTTTTCGCAAAGCTTACATCCAATGCATCCCACGGAGCAAGCCGCCATCACGTCCTTGCCTTTCGCCTTGGAATTGCACTGTACCTTGTTCTCGGCATCGTAAGGAACCAGCTCAATCAGGTTCTTCGGGCAGGCTGCCACGCATTTCCCACATGCCTTGCAGGCATTTTTATCCACCATGGCAATGCCATTGACGATATGTACCGCATCAAAGGGACATGCCTTCACGCAGCTCCCATAGCCAAGGCACCCAAAGCTGCAGGATTTGGGCCCACCGCCGGGAATAAATGCCATAGCCGCACAGTCCTCCACGCCAGTATATTCATAGTCCTGCTTTGCTTTCTCGCAGTCCCCGGCGCATTTCACAAAGGCAACCATTTTCACGCCGCCTTCTGCTGAAACGCCCATAATCTCGCCAATCTGGGCTGCAACTGGGTCGCCGCCCACTGGGCATTGGCCTACTGGGGCTTCCCCTTTCGCAATGGCTGCCGCAAGGCCGGAACACCCTGCATAGCCGCAGCCGCCGCAGTTATTCCCCGGGAGCACCCCTAGGATTGCCTCTTCCCTCTCGTCCACTTCTACCTTGAATTTTTCCCCAAAAATCCCAAGGAAAAAGCCAAGGAAAATACCAGTTCCGCCCACTACAAGGGCGGCAATGATAATTGCTGTTACATTCATTTTTTTCCCTCCTAAATCATTCCTGAGAATCCCATAAAGGCGATTGACATTAAGCTGGCTGTAATCAGCACAATGGCTGTCCCCTGAAATCGTTTGGGAATATCGTTGTATTCAATTTTCTCACGGATGCCCGCCATAATCACAATAGCGATAAAGAACCCGACGGAGGTTGCAAGGCCGTTTACCACGCCCTGGAGCAAATCATATCCTTTGCTCACATTGTTCAGGGCAACGCCAAGCACTGCACAGTTTGTTGTAATCAGCGGAAGGAACACGCCCAGGGATTCATACAACGGGGGCATATTTTTCTTTAGGAACATTTCCACAAACTGCACCAAAGACGCAATGACAAGAATAAATACAATGGTCTGCAGATATTCCACATGGCAGGGCTTCAAGATAAATTTGTAAATCAGCCCAGTAACAAAGGAAGCCAGCGTAATAACGAAAATAACTGCACCGCCCATCCCGGCCGCCGTTTCTGTTTTCTTGGAAACGCCCAAGAACGGGCAGATGCCAAGGAACTGGCTCAACACTACATTATTTACAATGGCAGAGCCGATTGCAATGATTAATAATTCTTTCATCTCTCCTGCCTCCTATTCTTGTGATTTCTTTGCGGAATCCGGCAATTTCCCAGTGCACATCGCTGACTGGGAGCAGCTTGCGCAGTCCCCGGACAGGCAGCCGGAAGGAGCTGCCAGGGGCTTGCCCTTCTGTTCCATCTTTTCCCGTACAACGTTCATGCCTGCAACCAAAAAAGCCAGCACAAGGAAGGCTCCCGGCGCCATAATGAATACGGTAATCCCAAGGTTTGCCCCTAAGACCTGTCGGATTAACCCAATGAAGGTCAGGCCCACGGTAAACCCAAGGCCCATGCCCAGCCCGTCAAAAATAGACGGCGTAATTGGGTTCTTGGAAGCATAGCTTTCTGCCCTTCCCAAGATGATGCAGTTTACCACAATCAAGGGGATATATACGCCCAGGGACGCGGAAAGCGCCGGGGTATATGCCTGCATGATGAACTGCACAATGGTAACAAGGGATGCTACCACCACAATATAAGCCGGCATACGCACTCCGTTTGGGATCACTTTACGGAACATGGAAATCAGCAGGTTGGACATTACCAGCACTACCGTGGTGGAAAGGCCCATGCCAATCCCGTTTACTGCAGAAGATGTTACCGCCAACGTGGGGCACATGCCCAGCATCAGCACAAAGGTAGGGTTTTCCTTAATAATACCGTTATACAGACGTTCTACATATTTATTCATACTTAGTTACCTCCCTGCAAAGCGCTTCTGAAATACACAAGGCATGCATTTACGCCATTTGTGACTGCCCTAGAGGAAATGGTGGCGCCGGTGACTGCCTGAATCTCATTTTCAGCCGCCGGGGCTGTCTTTACGACGGAATACGTTTCTTCTGCTTTCCCCTCAAACTGGGAATAGAAGGGCTCCTCCTGCACCAGCACCCCAAGTCCCGGGGTTTCACTGATAGCCGTAATGGAATAGCCGTTTAAGGTCCCGTCATTCTGGATGCCCACAGAAAAGGAAATATCTGCCTGGCTCCCTTCATGGGAGGTTACATTGATTACGTACCCAAGCACGTTCCCGGAAGCGTCCAGCGCCTTGTTAACTGCCGTAATCTCGTCCTTGGAAAATTCGCTTGCCGCAATAATCTCCGCCGCTTTTGCCGCATCGAAGGATTCATCTTCCTCAAAGGACGCCGCGTCAGCAAAGACCACTTTATATGCCTCGTCCAAAGCAGCTTTTTCTGCCGCTGCAATAGGCTCTTTCGTGATATCGTATACGACCCCCAAAAGGAACCCAAGCACTAACGTAAAGGCGGTTAAAATCAACGCATCATGCACTATCTTCTTATTCATGCTATTTTACCTCCTTTTTCTGGCCAAATGCCCTTGGAATGGTAAATTTCTCAATAATCGGAACCAGAAGGTTGCCTAAGATAATTGCAAAGGAAACGCCTTCTGCATTTGCCCCAAACAGGCGGAACAAGCCCGTCAGGATCCCAAGCACAATCCCAAATACCACTTTCCCCATTGGGGTAATGGGGGACGTCACATAGTCTGTCGCCATGAAAAATGCCCCAAGCATCAGGCCGCCGCCGCAAAGGTGCGCAGTAAGGTAGGCCATGTCAAACCCATGCCCCCCGAACAGAAGCACAAACACGCCAAAGGAAAGGATATAGCTTGCAGGGATTGTTAAATCAATGACGCCCATCAGGATCAGGAAAATTGCCCCGATTAAAATAGCAATCACGCTGGTTTCCCCAATGGTCCCTGCCGTCGTCCCAAGGAGCATTTTCATAGTATCTACGCTCTCGCCGTTCTTTAACAATGCCAGAGGGGTCGCCCCTGTCACACCGTCATATGTAAAGCTTGTCATAGTCCCTGCAAAGGAAACCAGCAGGAAGCACCTGCCCCCCAGCGCCGGGTTCATAAAGTTCTGCCCCAGGCCGCCAAACAGCATCTTTACAATGACAATGGCAAATACGCTGCCCAGCACTGCCTGCCAGACCGGCAGGGTATGGGGAAGGTTCAGCGCCAGCAGAAGCCCTGTCACCACTGCGCTGAAATCATTCACCGTGCTCTTTTTATGTATCAGCTTCTCAAATGCCCATTCCGAAGCCACGCAGGTTGCAACACACACACAAATCAATACCAAAGCCTGAATCCCAAAATTAAAGATACCAAACACGCTGGCTGGCAGCAGTGCGATCGCCACATAAAGCATAATCTTGGCAGATGTATCTTTCGCACGGATGTGGGATGAGGATGATACGTTATACAAATCACTCACAATAAGACACCTCTTTCTATTCTTCTATCAGTTCCTATTTATATCCCTTGCCTGTTCTATAGGAAGGACGGCTGCAATTACTTCTTCCTCCGCTCTGCAAGAATCTGCTTTTTCATTGTACGGATGGACTGTGCCAGAGGTATTTTGGCTGGGCAGATGTAGCTGCAGCTCCCACATTCAATACATTCCATGCCGTTCCATTTCTCAAAGCCTGCCATATCCCCATGGCCTGCCATTTTTGCCAGCCTTGTAGGGATAATCTGTTCCGGGCAGGCGGACACGCAGCGGCCGCAGTTAATGCATGCCGTCGTTTCACTGGCTGCCACGTCGTCTTTGGCAAGGCAGAGCAGGGAGGAGGAAGTCTTAGTGGTTGGGATATCCAGGCCAAACATGGAAAAGCCCATCATCGGCCCGCCGGAAATGATTTTCTCAGGCTGCACCTTGAACCCTCCTGCTGCTTCTAACACTTCCCCATAACTCATGCCAAGGCAGATGTCGAAGTTCCCCGGCTCTGCCACCGCATCCCCTGTCACCGTAAAAATCCGGTTCATGACAGGTTTTCCAAGCTTTACTGCTTTATAAATGGAAATTAAGGTTTCCACATTGTCTACAATGCACCCTGCGTCTGCCGGGAGCATGGTGGAATTGATTTCCCTGTGGGTGGTGGCGTAAATTAACTGCCGCTCGCCCCCCTGCGGGTATTTCGTCTGAAGCGGACATACTTCCATCCGGGGTTCATCTTTTGTAAGCTCCTGCATTTTGGCAATGCAGTCCGGTTTGTTGTCCTCAATGCCAAACAGGCCTTTGGCATGGTCGAACAGCTGCAGGACAATGCGCATCCCCTCAATCAGCTCTTTGGGATTTTCCAGCATACGCCGGTAGTCCGCAGTCAGGTAAGGCTCGCACTCTGCACAGTTGGCAATGATATACTCAATTTTCCCCGGTTCCTTGGGGGATAATTTTACATGGGTTGGGAACCCAGCCCCGCCCATCCCTACGACGCCTGCTTCCTTTACCTTCCCGATGATTTCCTCTTTGGAAAGGGCAGTGACGTTTTCGGCAGGGGTATACTCCACTTCCTTCATTTCCCCGTCATTTTCAATAATGATGGAATTCACCATGTCGCCCACTGCGCCCCTGCGCGGCTGGATTGCCTTCACCTTGCCGGATACGGAGGAATAGACCGGTGCAGATACGAAGCCGCCGGCCTCTGCAATTTTCTGCCCCCGCAGCACGGTATCGCCAACTGCTACCACTGGGCTTGCCGGCGCGCCGATATGCTGTGATACCGGAAATACCAGTTCATTCCCCGGCAGCAGCTCACGGATTGGCTTATCCTTGGAAAATTCTTTTCCATCGTGCGGATGGACACCGCCCTTAAATGTCATGAAACCCATTTTTCGTGCCCCACTTTCTTTTAAATATTTTTTATGCAAATGCATGTTCCCTTAAGTACAGGCACCTGCCTATCTTAACATATTAGGAAACAATGGTGGTTTATGTGTGTTTTGGAACCATAAACCAACAACCTTGATTATAGCACATTTCAATTCCTATAGTACATAGTTTTTCGATAAATTTTTACTTTTTCTGATTAGGGTGCCAAAAGGGTGCGGCTGGCCCTTGAAAAACCAGCTTTCCAGCACGCTTTATGTGCAAAGTGTTTCCACCATTTTGTGATAGAAACCTTTTGGCACTATGAATTACAAAATTTGGAAACTCAACCCCAGATTCTATTGCCAAATATTAGAAATTTCGATATAATTCCAAGTAACATCCGGGGTATACGACATATCAAACAAACATCATTATGAAAGAAGGAGGAGTATTTATGAGAAAAAGAGGAAAAACCCTCAGCTTACTGCTTGCATTTTCACTTGCACTGGGTTCGTTCTGCCCTATGCCAACCAGCCTAACCCCGCTTAAAATGGTACAGGCTGCTGAACTAGAAGATCCCACCGGGCCAACTTCCGGGAACTGCGGCAAGCAAGGGGACAATATCAAATGGTCGCTGGAGATAGACCCAGACGGGATGCTGTACCCAGACGGCGGGGAACAGCCAGACTGTTACAGGCTTACCCTTACCGGGACAGGGGAACTGGACGAAAGCTTATTCCTTAATACAGATGCCCAACGCCCCAACACAAGCCCCTGGTACAATTACCGGGAGGTAATTACCTCTGTATCCATCAGCGAAGGAATCACTTCTATCTGCGGATACGGGCTTGCAGACCTTTGCAGCCTGAAATCCATAACACTGCCGGACAGCATATCTTCTGTTGGCGATTTTGCTTTTGTCGGGGATAGTTTGCTGGAAACCGTTATCTGCGGCAAAGGGCTTAAAACAATTGGGGAAGGTGCGTTTGCCCTCCTCCCATGCCTTACGGAAGTCAGCCTGAATGAAGGATTAACAGAAATCGGCCAAAGCGCATTCCATGGATGCCCTATAGAGCAAATTTCACTGCCGGAAAGCCTGTCTGCAATTGGAATGTGGGCTTTCTTTGAAACTAAGCTATCCCATGTTAAGATTCCGAAAAATGTGGAACAAATCCATGCGAATCCTTTTACCGATGCACCTCTGTTGGAAATCCAAGTAGAAGAAGGCAACCCGCATTTTTTTGTTGAAAACAATATTTTATATGAAAAACGGGAAAACGGAACCCCAGAGCGTGCCATTGCTTACGCCAGTTCCAGTCCTGGCACCACTGTTGTTATCCATCCAGAAACAGAAATAATTGATGCATATGCTTTTAATGCCGCACAGAACCTGGCTTCTGTTACACTACCTTCTGCATTAACCACAATTAATGGCGGTGCATTTCAGGGGTGTGGGCTGAAAGAACTGCACATTCCAGAAAATGTAAAAACTATCAGCTCCAACGCTTTTTCTGGCTGCCAAAACCTGCAAAATATAGATATCCCTGACAACGTGGATACATTGGGCACGTTTGCTTTTAGCAACTGCAGTTCCCTGGTGTCAGCCACAATCGGAAAAGGCGTCCAGGAATTTTCAGAACCGTTTGAAGACTGCCCTAATCTGGCGGAACTAAATGTTTCCCCCCAAAACCCCTATCTGGAATCTCTGGAAAACGTTGTATATAACAAAGACCATACTAAATTACTTTATTATGCTTCTGCGAAACCAGATACTGCCTATCATGTACTAGAACAAGTAAAAATTATAGAGTCACGTGCTATCAAATATACCAATTTAGAAAAACTGTACCTCCCCCAAACCTTAAACGCAATCGGGACTGGCGGCATCTCCCAAAACAGCAAGTTAAATTCCATATATTTTGCCGGAAATGCGCCGGCTCAAATAGACAACATTTACGCAAACGCAGCGAACCTGATTCTTTATTACATAAAATCCACGGAAGGATGGGATGACCCTTATTGGGGAAACAAATATACCCTTGCCGAATGGAACCCAGAAAACACCACCCAATATTCCGGTTCCTTTGGCAGTGTAAATTGGGCATACAGCGGCAGCGACGGCAGCCTTTCCTTTACCGGATCCGGCTCGCTCCCAGACTTTACAGAAGGCTCCCCAGCCCCATGGAGCGCCTACATGGGTTCCATCCAGACTGTCGATGCTGGGGAGGTTACAGAATTTGGAAGCTCTGCATTCTCCCATGCCTCCAGCCTGATCCGGCTGAAAACAGGTACCGGGCTCAGCCGCATTGGGGACAGGGCTTTTGAAGGGTGCACAAAGCTGAAATTCCTGGACATTTCTTCCGCCAATACCATTGGGCAGGCTGCCTTTAAGGATGATTCCAGCATCCCCCTTCTCCGGCTGGACAATGTTTCCGCCATCGGCAAAGGCGCTTTCCAAGGATGTTCCGCCATTTCGTCCGTTACCTTGGGCTCCCGTCTGGCAGCCCTGGAACATGATGTATTTGCAGGATGTTCCATGCTCTCCTCCTTCCTCGTCCCGGAAACCGTTTCCTCTATCGGGGACAGGGCTTTTCAAGGATGCACAAAGCTGCGTTCCATCAATATCCCGGCCAGCGCCGCTTCTATTGGCGCACAGGCATTTTCCGGGGATGCAGCGCTGGAACGGGCGTATTTCTATGGAGGTATCCCAGCCAACTGGGACAGCAGCAGTTTTGAGGGATGCAGCGGCAGCCTAAAGCTCTGCTACCGTTCTGCCCAGGCAGGATGGGACAAGCTGGGCGGATATTGGAACAGCATCCCGCTCCTTGGGCAGGAACGGTTCTATACCGAAGGGCAAGACCATTACTCTTTTGCCAACAGCGCAGATTCCTTCGGTTACCCGTCTGGTTACCGGTTCCCCAGACGGAGGTATGTGGAAACCCTGGGAAGCATTTCCCTTGGCACTTACTACTACGCTACGGACCCTGGCTGGAGCGGCTCCTGCTACGGTATGGCTGGCTCCACGCTGGAATTTTATGAAAACCCGGATTTTTCCGTTTCAAGCTACGGCGCCCCTGCCCAGACGCTGTATGAAATTAATGCCCCCAGGGACAAGGACGCTCCCCTGACAAAGCTGATAGAATCTTACCAGATTTCCCAGTTCCACCCGTCCATTTCCGGATGGCAGGGCATCCTTAAGAAAAACTGGAATGACTACCAGGGCTTAATCCAGAAAATTGAGGAATTTGAACGTTCTGGCGGGCTTAGGGTGGATTCCGCTGCAGAACCCGTCGTTCTGGTGCTTTATTCCCTTTTTAGCGCCCACGCGGTAATCCCAGTTTCCGTTACCCAGGCAGAAAATGGGGACTTTCTGGTAAAAGCCTACGAACCAGACCAACCGTCTGGGCTGGCTACACTGGTTATTGCAAAGGATTTCAGCGCCATCAGCCATGCCGCCGGCCTTTATACCGGAATTTCCTATATCCCATACCGTTCACTTGCCAGCTCCATATCCGGCACAGGAACCAAAGACATAGCCGACAGCTCCCTTTACCTGTCCATCGACAAGGAGCATGGGATGGCAGCCGACGATGCAGGGAATGGGATTGAAAACATTGAAGGTGCCTATGAGCAAAAGCCCATTGGGAATGGGAATGGCAGCACATTTTCCGGCATCCGCAGCTTCGTCCTTCCCAAAGGGAACTACCGGCTTGCCGCAGATACACCCGAAGGGGAACCCGGAACAGGAAACGCAGATTCTGTTACATTTTATATGGGCACCACAGAATATTTTGCGGAAGTTACCTCTACGGATGAAACTGCCGCCCTTCAAATAGCAGAAAATAACGGCCAGGGCAATCCTTTGTCGCTGGAACTGCAGTCCAGCTCCACAACGGAGGAAACCGCAGCCTTCACCCTTGTAAATTCCCAGGGGATGGAACGGGCTATTGAAATAGGCTGCAGCAACGCGGCCATTTCCATAGAAGGAAACAACGCCATCGCCATCCAGGCGCCGGGGCAGGAAACCATTACCATAGACGGCCAGAAAGTAGCATTAAAAGATGGCAAGGCAAATATCGCTTTCCTGGATGCCACAGTGGATCCAGATGGCAATGCCCCTGGCAACGGACAGCAGCCGGGCAGCAATAACCCGGACAGCAGCAAAAAGCCGGACAGCACTAACCCGGACAACACCAAAAAACCTGACGCAGACGGCTCAGATAGCAACCGTCCATCTGCCACAAAACCGGGAACTGGTTCCTCGGGCCAAAACGTGCGCACCGTCACAAAAGTAAAGGTAAACGTGAAAAAGCTTACTCTGGGCGTTGGCGAAACTTACGCCTTAAAGGCGTCCGCCCTCCCGTCAGCCGCCACAGACAAGAAGCTGCGCTACTCCGCTTCCAACAAAAAAATTACCATAAATTCCAAAGGGAAGATTACTGCCAGGAAAACTGGTTCCGCCAAAGTCACGGTCAAATCCTCCAATGGAAAAAAAGCCACCGTGCATGTTACAGTAAAAAAGAAGCCCACAAAAATAAAGCTGAACGCAAAGACAAAAACTATCCGTGTTGGATGGAAGTTCCAGATAAAAGCCAAATTCCCAAAAGGGACAGCCAGCAACAAGCTTACCTATACCTCCAGCCGGAGGTCCGTGGCGTCTGTTTCCTCCACCGGAAAAATTACTGCCAAGAAAAAGGGGACAGCCACCATTACAGTAAAAACATATAACGGGAAAAAAGCCCGGATGAAAATCATTGTGAAAAAGAAATAACAGCCCAGATGCCGCACCAAGGGTTGTTGCAGCATACAGCTTATCAAAGGCCTTTCCAAACAATTCCAAGAAAGAAGGGGGATCCTATGAAAAAAAGAAGAAAAACCATCAGCCTTCTGCTGGCATGTTCCCTGGCCCTTAGCTTTGCCAGCCCTGCGGCCTTTGGGCTTGGCAGGCCAGCAGAATTATGGGCTGCAAATCCTGACACGCCAAGGGCACCTCTCTCCGGCTCCTGCGGGGAAGCTATCACATGGGAGCTGGAGGAGGTTCCCAATGAAGAAGTTCCAGATAAGACATGGTACCGGCTGTCCCTTACCGGGGAAGGGGACATGGACCAAAGCCTGTTTTGGGACATCAATACTTCCACTGTCATTCTAAGCCCTTGGATGGATTACCGTGACAGCATCATTTCCCTGTCCATCGGGGAAGGCATCACTTCCATTTGTGACTATGCATTTACTGATTTTTGCAGCCTTACCTCCTTAGAACTGCCAGACAGCGTTACTTCCATCGGGAATTTCGCCTTCCATCAGGCTACCTCCCTGACAGCCGTCACCTGCGGCAGTGGGCTGAAACGCATTGGGAAAAACGCCTTTGCAAATATCCCTTCCCTTTCCAGCGTCCAGCTAAATGAAGGGCTGGAGGAGCTTGGGGGATGCGCATTTACAGGCTGCCCAAAATTGGCTGGCATTTTGCTGCCGGAAAGCCTGACTACAATAGAAGAAAGCGTTTTTTTCCATACCGGCTTAACCAGCATCACAATCCCGCAGAATGTAAGCAGCATCCTGTACAGCCCTTTTGCAAACACGACGCTGGAAACAATCCATGTAGCGGAAGGCAACCAGCATTATAAAGTCCAAAATAACGTCCTGTACGGGCTGCGGGAAGACGGGACGCCCCAGCATGCCATTGCATATGCCGCCGCCTCCCCTTCGGGCAATGTGGAACTTGCAGAAGGAACAGAAACTGTTGGCAGATATGCTTTTTACAAGGCCAAAAACATCACATCCCTTGAACTGCCCAGCACCCTGACAGAAATAAAGCAGGGAGCTTTCACGGGTTGTGCCAAATTAAACGGACTGCATCTGCCAGAACATTTAACAATTTTGGAAGAAGACTCCTTTTGGGGCTGCAAAGCATTGCAGGAAATAAGCATCCCTGACAGCGTAACGGCTGTGGGAACATATGCTTTCAGTTCCTGCGATGCCCTGACAGCCGTCCATATCGGCAATATCAGCACTGGCAGCATAGAATGGGGAAAAGCCCTCCAAGGCAGCAAATCCATCCGCACTGTCACTGTTTCCCCGGAAAACCCCTATCTGGAATCCATTGACAATGTGCTTTACAATACAGAACATACCGTCTTGCTTTACTATGCGCCAAAGAAGCCAGACACCTCTTACCGGGTACTGGCGCCCGTTACCTCCATCTCCTCCCACGCAATCGAACATGTGCCCAGCATGGAAAAGCTGTACCTGCCTAACACATTGGAACGGCTGGATTTCTACAGCATTTCTTCCAGCCCGCGTCTGGACTCCATTTATTTTGCCGGAAATGCCCCAAATGGCTTCCGGGTAAAAGAAGTGATTGACGGCTGCGCAGAGGATTTAATCCTTTACCGGACCACTTTCTCCACTGGATGGGATTCTGACACCCAATGGCTCTCCCATCCCCTGGCAGTATGGGACCCAGACGCTGACATGCCGGAATCCGGCTCCCTTTGGGATGTGAAATGGGAATTTAATAAGGGCGACGGGACGCTTTCCTTTACCGGATCTGGCCCAATCCCAAATTTTACCGCTGAAAACCCTGCACCATGGAGCGGCTATATGGATGGCATCCAAGCCATTGAAGCGGAAAGCATTACGGAAATTGGGGCTAACAGCTTCCCTAACGCTTCCCAATTAATCCGGCTAAAGACAGGCAGTGGGCTGGAACGGATTGGGGACCATGCATTTTCAGGGTGCGGCAGGCTGGAATACTTAGACATTTCCCCGGTAAGCCAGATTGGGCAGGCTGCATTCCAAAACAGCACAGCCATCCCAAGCCTGACGCTGGAAAAAGTATCTTCCATAGGCAAAAGCGCTTTCCAGGGATGCACCTCCCTTGCTTCTGCTACCCTGGGCTTCTGCCTGACAGAACTGGAACAGGAAGTTTTCGCAGGATGCACCGGGCTGACCTCGCTCATTATTCCAGAAAGCGTTTCCTATATCCGTGACAGGGCTTTTCAGGGATGCACCAGCCTGCGTTCTGCCAATATCCCAAGCGATACTTTTTTCATTGGCTCACAGGCATTTTCCGGAAATACTGCCTTGGAAAAAGTATATTTCTACGGGGGCATCCCCGCCCAATGGGCAGACGACAGCTTTGTGGGGTGCAGCAAAAGCATGGCATTCTGCTACCATGCCGCCCAGACAGGATGGCTCAGGCTGAACGGGAGCTGGAACGGCATACCCCTCCTGAAACAGGAACGCTTCTTTACGGATGGGCAGGATAACTATTCCTTTGGAAACAGCGCAGAGTCCTTTGGGTACCCGGCTGGCTACCAGTTCCCAAAAGCCCGTTATCTGGACGCCTTAGGCAGCATCCCATTGGGGACTTATTATTATGCCATCAGCAAGGAATGGCAGGGATCCTGCTTTGGCATGGCAGCCACCGCATTGGAATTTTATGAAAACCAAAATTTCCATCCAGAAAATTACGGGGCTCCCTTCCAGAGCCTGAATTTGGTACCTGCACCTAAAAATCCAAACGCCCCCTTAACAAAATTAATAGAATCGTACCAAATTGCCCAGTTCCACCCCATAATTTCCGGCTGCGGCGAAACAATTTCCAAAAACAAAGACGACTACCGGGGGCTTATCCACAAAATTGAAGAATTTGAGCGTTCCGGCGGCCTGCGGGTAGATTCTGCGGCAGACCCTGTTATACTGCTGCTCTATTCTGATTTCAGCGGCCATGCTGTTATCCCCGTTTCTGTTTACCAAACTGTAACAGGGGATTTTATGGTATCCGCTTATGACCCAAACAGCCCTTCCAGGCTGGTAACCCTGACTATCAACAAAGATTTAGACAGCATCAACGGGTTCCATGGGGGCATCTCCTATATCCCTTACCGTACCCTTGCCGCTGCTATGTCTGGCTCCTCCCCCGCTTCCTCTGGCACAGATGCAAAAAGCGGGACGCCCTCCCTTTACCTATCCATCAACAAAGAAAACGGTATGGTTTTAGACATGGAAGGGACTGGAATCAACGGAATAGAAGGGGCTTATGAACAAAAACCATTTACCACCGGGAATGTTGGCGCTTTTACCGGCATCCGAAGCTTTGTCCTCCCAAACGGCCAGTACCAGCTTGCACCAAACGCGCCAGAAGGAGCCGCTGAGGGCGCAAATCCCAGCCCTATTATTTTTTATGTCGGGGCGGAAGACTGCTTCGCCGAAATTTCTTCCTCTGACGGACACGCAGCCCTCAGCATAACAGACTCCAATGCGCTGGACGGAACGATTGCATTGGAACTGCAGTCTGGCACCCCAGCCGGAAAACCTGCTTTTATCCGCCTTGTAAATTCCCAAGGGGTACAGCAGGAGATAACCGCAAACAGCAGCAATATCGCTATTACTATAACGGGGCACAAAACCATTGCCATACAGGCGCCGGAGCAGGATTCCATTACCATAAACGGGCAGAACGTAGCATTGAACGGCGGCCAGGCCGTAAGTTCCTTTTCTGTAAATACAGATGGGACTGGCAGCGGAAAACCGGGCACAAACGGTTCTGGCGGACAAACACCAGCTCCAAACCCGCCCAGCAATTCCGTCAGCCAAACACCAGATGCAGGTTCCAGCAGCCCTGGCGGCAAAAAACCGGAAGCAGGTTCCTCCAACAGCGGAACCAAAACACCCAGCACCACAAAACGGAAACAGCTTGTAACAGGCATAAAAATAAATGTGAAAAAACTCACCCTGGGCGTAGGCGAAACTTACACCCTAAAGGCGTCCGCCCTCCCGGCAAACGCCGCCAATAAGAAGCTGCGCTACTCCGCTTCCAACAAAAAAATTACCGTAAATTCCAAAGGGAAGGTTACTGCCAAAAAGACTGGCTCCGCCAAAATCACAGTCAAATCTTCCAATGGGAAAAAAGCCACCGTACAGGTTACCATCAAGAAGAAGCCCACAAAGATAAAGCTGAACGCAAAGACAAAAACCATACGGGTCGGCTGGAAATTCCAGATAAAAGCCAAATTCCCAAAAGGGACGGCCAGTAATAAGCTTACTTATACCTCCAGCCGGAGAGCCGTGGCGTCCGTTTCCTCCACCGGGAAAGTGACCGCCAGGAAAAAAGGGACAGCTATTATTACAGTCAAAACCTATAACAGGAAAAAGGCCCAAATGAAAATTATTGTGAAAAAGAAAAAATAACCCTTACAAACACGGCTGCAGACGGAGGAACCCAATGAAAATCTGGCAAACAGAACTTACACATTTAACTGGAAATTATTATATAGAAAACTGCTTCTCCCCTTCCTCCATGTTTTTTGACATTGAAACCACAGGTTTTTCCGCAGCCCACAGCCAAGTATACATGATTGGATATGCCACGAAAATAAATGGAAATATAGGCATTACCCAACTATTTGCGGAAACCCCATCCGAAGAACTGGAAATCCTTGCCGCATTTCTGGAAGCCCTGTCCCAATACAGCACTCTGGTTTCTTTTAACGGGACAGGGTTTGACGTGCCTTTCTTAAAAGGACGTTATGCCCATTATAAAATGGCGGAAACACTGGATTCCTTCCAGCACATTGATATTTACAAACAGATCTCAGGCTTCAAGCATATCCTAAAATTGCAAAATTTGAAACAGAAAACCCTGGAAAGCTTCCTTGGTATTTCCCGGGACGATAAGTATTCTGGCGGGGATTTAATCCCCATTTATTCCGAATACGCCAAGCATCCCTCCCAAGACGCCTGTGCCCTCCTGAAACTGCATAATTTTGAAGATATGGCAGGAATGGCAGAATTGCTTTCCCTGCTGTCTTATCCCAGCCTTTTGGAAGGGAATTTCCAAATTTCCTCCCTCAAAACACAGAAATGGGACACCTACGAAGGGCAGGAAGGATGGGAATTAATTCTCTCTTTAGAAACAGATGCCCCATTGCCTAAACATTTTTCCTGTAAAAAAGGGGAACTCTATGTTGTTGGCTTCGGGCATCAGGTAAACCTGCGGGTACAGCCCTATATTGGGGGGCTGAAATATTTTTATCCAAACTATAAAGATTATTATTACCTTCCTGCGGAAGACAGGGCAATCCACAAAAGCGTTGCCTCCTATGTAGATAAAAACTTCCGCACACAGGCCGCTGCCTCCACCTGCTACTGCAAAAAATCTGGGTGCTTCCTGCCCCAGTACCAAACGCTCTTTACCCCTTCCTTAAAGCAAGAATACCAGGATCAGATTTCGTATTTTGAGCTTACAGAAGATTTCAAGGCTTCTGGGGAAAAGCTGAAAGTATATGCTATGCACCTTTTGAACTATTTCCTCTGAAGGCCGAAAACCTTGAACAAAGTGGGCAAGCCCACTTCAACCCCCCCATTCATGGGGGAATTAGGGGGTTCTATATGCCATGGAACGCGCTACCTCTATGTCCTGTAAGATGGTAAATGTCCAGCACCGTCATTGCGTTTTTACCATTTGCGTTCCCAGATATGCCACGTCCCCTGAAAGGGTTCTATACCAGTCTTCCATGTTCCATCTCATATACCGTATCACACAAAACCTCTATATCCTCTTTATTATGGCTGGCAAGTATGACGGTTTTTCCTTCTTTCTTTAATCCCAAAAGAATATCCCGCACATCGTTTACCCCCTGATTGT
>ERZ778516.131-NODE-131-length-62172-cov-5.144099_pt1 | contig 62172 bp, 50 predicted proteins | sample MGYA00510342_ERZ778516 | MGnify/ENA primary metagenome ERZ778516 (study PRJEB29527, sample SAMN07138961) | mouse gut metagenome | material: feces | host: mouse | place: China:Nanjing | collected 2016-01-25 ...
GCGTCCGACTTATACCCCAAAATTCGATGTTTTCAAATTTTTGTCATCTACTTAAATCCATACACTTTTTTTATCTTGATTATTTGGCATAAATTTGCTAACTTTGCAGGTGTTTGGAAACACAGTGCATAATTGCAGTGCCAGCGACAATCGGAATAAAACAAGGTAAAAACAAGATATTAAAATAAAACATGAAAAAGAGTGCACTCCAGCGAGTAAGAGCAGAGTATCAGCCCAACTTGCCCAAAGATCTTCAGGGCGATGTCAAAGTTAAATTCGGAGAGGCTACAGAGTCTGTGGCAAATCAGGCGGAAATCAAAGAGAGATTCCCCCACACATACGGAATGCCTATCGTTCAGTTCGAGAACAATGACAAGCCTGAGCGAGTGGAAGAGCCGTTTAATGTAGGTATCATTCTCTCCGGCGGTCAGGCTCCCGGCGGACACAATGTGGTAAGCGGTATTTTTGACGGTCTTAAGAAATTGAACAAGGAGAACCGTCTTTATGGCTTCCTTATGGGTCCTGCAGGATTTATCAACCATCAGTACATGGAACTGACTGCAGGTTATATAGCGGAATATCGTAACACAGGCGGTTTCGACATCATCGGATCCGGTCGCACAAAACTTGAGACTCCCGAACAGTTCGAAGCAGGACTTAAGATACTCAAAGAGCTTAATATCAAGGCTCTCGTTATTATCGGTGGTGACGATTCAAATACCAATGCCGCAGTTCTTGCCGAATATTACAAGAATATCGGAGCCGATGTTCAGGTTATAGGTGTTCCCAAGACAATTGACGGTGACCTCAAGAACGAATGGATCGAGACTTCTTTCGGTTTTGACACAGCATGCAAGGTCTACAGCGAGGTAATCGGTAATATCCAGCGCGACTGTAACTCGGCTAAAAAATACTACCACTTCATCAAGCTTATGGGTCGTTCCGCTTCCCACATAGCTCTTGAATGTGCTCTTGAGACTCAGCCGAACATCTGTCTTATCTCGGAGGAAGTTCTCGCCAAGCGCATGACTCTTGACAATATCGTAAGCTATATTTGCTATGTCATCGCAGAGCGTGCCAAATTGGGTTGGAATTTCGGAACAGTCCTTATTCCCGAAGGTCTCATCGAGTTCATCCCTTCGATGAAGACTCTTATTGCAGAACTCAATGATGTTCTGGTTGAATATGCCGACGAGCTTGAGTCGCTTGAGGAGAATGAGAAACTTGAGGCAATCCACAGTCATCTTTCTCCGGTGAACGCAGATCTTTACAAGATGCTTCCCAAGACAATCGCTCTCCAGCTCAGCCTTGACCGGGACAGCCACGGTAACGTTCAGGTTTCGCTGATCGAGACAGAGAGCCTTCTCAGCGAAATGGTAGCGAAACGTCTTGCCGAGATGGCGGAGGATGGTCAGTACAGTGGCAAATTCGCGGCACAGCACCACTTCTTCGGTTATGAAGGTCGTTGCGCGGATCCTACCAACTTCGATGCTGATTACACATACGCTCTGGGTTACAATGCAGCTATGCTCATCAATGCAGGTCTGACCGGATATATGTCGAGCGTGCGCAATCTGACAGACTCAACAGAAAACTGGATCTGCGGAGGTATCCCAATCACCATGATGATGAATATGGAGCGCCGTAATGGTGAGATGAAGCCGGTGATTCAGAAAGCACTTGTGAACCTTAACGGACGTCCTTACCTCAAGTTTGCATCAATGCGTGAAACACTTGCTCTCAACACATTGTATCAGTATCCCGGTCCGATTCAGTATTTTGGTCCGGCAGAGATCTGCGACCGTCCGTCAATGACGCTGCTTCTTGAACATAACAAAGAAATATAATATTTCTCGGAAGTAGCAATTACGAAATAATATGTCGGGGATCTTGCAATTAAATTATTGTAAGGTCTCCGGCATTGTTTTTATATAAGTGAAAAAGTTTGTTTAATTAAAATGCCTTAATATGAGATATTCCAGGATATTTTATATTGTTTCCATTGTGGTTGTATTGGCCGGATGTGGGAAAAATAAGAATTACAGGACTCCAAGTGAGTTGCAAAGTTATGAGACAGTTTCAGATACTGTGAAAGTTGAATCTGGAACTAATGATGTCCGGAATGGCGATACCGGTGCTGAAAATGCAGCTGTGTCGAATCAGGAGTCGGTCGTATTGCATCAGATGGTGAGTAACGGAAAACCCAGTATCGTTGATTTCACAGCAAGCTGGTGTGGTCCTTGCCAGAGGATGAAACCAATTTTCTATAGTCTTGCAGATGATTTTAAAGATGAATATAATTTCATCTCTATAGATATAGATGAAAATCCTGAATTGGCAAATAAATATCAAGTGCAGGCTGTTCCGACTTTCGTTTTCCTTGATGCCGATGGCAATGAAGGGAATAGGATTACCGGCATGATTAGTAAGGAAGAATTTCGGGATGAGCTTTTGCATCCGGTATGGTATTGAAGTGATTAGAAGCTGTTAAAAAATAATTTCATTGATTAGTCAAAAATCAATTAAAACTATATTATGTCAACAATTACAACTAAAGTTTCCGCTTCAGCTGGCTCGCTTCGGGATTATAGCTGGGCACGTTGGACGGCTCTCGGTCTTTTAGCGTTTGCGATGTTCTGTTCATATATATTTATGGACATCCTTTCACCTATCAAGGATCTTTTGCAGTCAACACGGGGATGGGATTCCACTGCGTTTGGAACAATGCAGGGTTCGGAGACATTTCTTAATGTGTTTATATTCTTCCTTATCTTTGCCGGAATCATTCTTGACAAGATGGGAGTGCGTTTCACGGCTGTCTTGTCAGGCGCAGTGATGCTTGTGGGTGCGGTGATAAACTGGTATGCCCTTACAGATTCATTTCTTGGCAGCAGTCTTGATGTTTGGTTCACAAACCATCTGAATTATATTCCCGGTTTCGATGAACTCGGCATATCTCCGTTCTATAAAGGAATGCCTGCTTCGGCTAAATTCTCCGCTGTAGGTTTCATGATCTTCGGATGTGGAGTGGAGATGGCAGGTATCACTGTAAGCCGTGGCATCGTGAAGTGGTTCAAAGGTCGCGAGATGGCTTTGGCGATGGGTTCGGAAATGGCTCTTGCACGTCTTGGCGTTGCCACATGTATGATATTCTCACCGGTTTTTGCAGAACTTGGCGGCACAATAAGCGTTTCACGCTCTGTGGCATTCGGAGTGGTGCTTCTTATGATAGCATTGATAATGTTTATTGTCTATTTCTTCATGGACAAGAAACTTGATTCGCAGACAGGCGAGGCAGAGGAGAAAGACGATCCTTTCAAAATCAGCGATCTCGGCAAGATTCTTTCAAGCTGGGCTTTCTGGCTTGTCGCTCTTTTGTGTGTATTGTATTATTCCGCGATTTTCCCCTTCCAGAAATACGCGGTCAATATGTTACAGTGCAATCTTGCGTTTACTGACGTAGCACCGGATTCCTTATGGGGAAGTGAGGCGGTAAGTGTATGGCAGTATGTTGTGATGCTTATTGTAGCGTTCGCTTCTTTTGCAAGCAATTTCGGTAAAAACAAGATCGTGCGTACAGTCATGCTTGTTGTAGCCGTATGTTGCCTTGTCCTTTATTGCTGGATGGGTTATATGCGTCAGAGCGCGGCGGCTATTTTCGCGGTTTTCCCCCTGCTTGCTGTGGGAATCACTCCGATTCTTGGTAAATATGTGGACTATAAGGGTAAAGCGGCTTCTATGCTTGTGCTTGGAGCGTTACTTCTTATAGCATGTCATCTTACGTTTGCATTCGTTCTGCCTATGTTCAAAGACACTCCGGTAGGAGGTGTGATTGTTGCATACCTGACTATTCTTGTGCTTGGAGCATCGTTCTCATTAGTGCCGGCCTCTCTATGGCCAAGCGTGCCAAAACTTGTTGATTCCAAAATCATAGGTTCGGCGTATGCCTTGATATTCTGGATTCAGAATATCGGTTTGTGGCTTTTCCCGATGTTGATCGGCAAAGTGCTCGATTCTACAAATCCGCAGATTACAGAAGCACTTGCCAACGGCACCATGACGGAGGAAGTGGCTTCCATAAGTTATAATTACACAGCTCCTCTGGTTATGCTCGCCTGTCTTGGCGTTGCCGCACTTGTGCTCGGTCTTGTGCTTAAAGCTCTTGATGCCAAAAAGCATCTCGGTCTTGAACTTCCGAATGTCCAGAATGTTGTAGAAGTTGAAGAATCCGAGGTAGAAACTGCAGAACAGTAATTTAATAAATGAAATTTAGAATCCTGATATCACTCTTTGCATGTGTGGCAGTCCCGGCTGCCGCACATGCCGAGACTGTTTCCCGAAAGGAGGCAAATTCAATTGCCGGGACTTTTTTCAATGCCGCTTATGGAGAGGTTACGGCTCCGCCTCAGATGGTATGGAACGGACGGCAACTGACTACCGACAGATTGTTTTCCCCCATATATGTGTATAATTCGCCAAAAGGAGGTTATGTCATAATATCCGGAGAGAACAAGGCATATCCGATACTTGCTTACAGCAAGGTCCGAAAGTTTGATAAAGACAAGATTTCGGATGATGAAAAAGAGGTGTTAAAGACCTATGCGCGTGAGATTGAACTGATACGTTACGATCCCCGCATACCAGCCAAGGCAATGGAAGCATGGCGGAATATCCCGGAATATATTTCTGCCGTTCTCGCTTCTCCATATGATTCGGATGAATACAGAGCATTAGGGGAGGAACGGAAAGATATGCTTGAATCTCTTGCACGATCGGGAAATCAGATACTTATGCCTTCTGCTGTCGAATTCAGCCTGTACGATCCTGATGCATACCGTGAGTTGACTCTTGATGATGTCACAGCCGCCGATGATGAAATTCCGTTTAAATTTTATGAAGATTTCATACGCGAAGTCAGCAGAGAAAATCGTGAACGCGATATAAAACTTGAGGAAATCATCTCTCCCTCGCGACCTGTGGTCAAAGCTTTGGGAGGCGGGCATTTTGAGATTTCTTTTCCGGAAAATATCAGAATGATGAGGATATACACCATCGGTGGAATGCAGATGATGGAAAAGTATTACAAGGAAACTTCGTTGATGAATATCGATATGTCAGTGTTGGGCTCAGGGTATTATATAGGTCTGGCTCTTGCTGACAGCGGAAATGTTTTCGGATTCAAACTTTACAGATGATGATGCGTAGTATCCTTAAAATGAAAAGTGTCGCCTGGGGCGCATTGGTGTTGGTTGTGGTGTGGCTGGGTTTTATTATCGGCACACCGGCGCCTTGGTGGACTTATACAAGCGTTTTCTTTGTGTTTATGATGGTCTTTTGTCATCTTGCCGCATTGTATATATATAAAGTGAGTCCGAGGGCGAGTCGTAAACTTGATGTAATCGCCATGATAATGGGCATACTTTTCATGGTAGCTTTTATTGTGATGACGATAGCATCCGCATAACGTTATTCCGCATAACGTTATATGTAATAAAAATAAACTCCCGAAGATTCTTCGGGAGTTTATTTTTATTACATATCGCGAGATTAAGCGGGGAGAGCGGCATTTGTTTTGTGAACAGCCTCTGCGCTTTTCTTGAAAAGCTCTTTCTCTTCCTCATTGAGGTCAAGTTCGAGAATCTTTTTGATACCACCTTTGCCCAGAACACAGGGAACACCGATGCAAAGATCGCTCTCGCCATATTCACCTTCAAGCAGTGCGGAGCAGGGGATGATTGCATCCTGGTCATGGATTACAGCCTCTACAACTTCTGCAGTAGCGGCACCGGGAGCGTACCATGCGGATGTGCCGAGAAGTTTTGTGAGAGTAGCGCCACCTACCATAGTGTCGGCAGCTACTTTGTCAAGTTCTTCGGCAGAGAGGAAGTTGCTTACAGGAATACCGCGAAGTGTGGCAAAACGCTTCATGGGAATCATTGTTGTGTCACCGTGTCCGCCGATTACGAAACCTTCAATTTCATTGGGGTTGGCGTTGAGGGCTTTGCTGAGATAATATTTGAAACGGCTGCTGTCAAGAGCGCCACCCATACCGATGATGCGGTTTTTGGGGAGACCTGACACTTTGTGGATAAGGTAGGTCATGGTGTCCATAGGATTGGAAACGCATACGATCACAGCGTTGGGGCTGTGTGCGAGAACGCTTTCAGTCACTTGTTTCACAATGCCTGCGTTAACACCGATCAACTCTTCGCGAGTCATGCCCGGTTTGCGGGGTATTCCGGAAGTGATGACAACGACATCGCTGTCTTTTGTCGCTTCATAGTTGTTAGTCACACCGGAAATGCGAGTGTTCATGTCGAGAAGGTTAGCTGTCTGCATCATGTCCATAGCCTTTCCTTCGGAAACGCCTTCCTTGATGTCGATCATTACAACCTCGTCTGCGATTTCACGAAGTGCCATAACATTGGCAGCTGTAGCGCCTACGTTACCGGCGCCTACTACGGTTACTTTTGACATAATTGTCTGTAATTTATGTGATTAATACTGGTAATTATTCTATCTTAGTTTCGCCCCCTTTCAGAACGAAACCCAATCAGCCACAAAATTAGGGAAATAATTCCTTAATTCAAATCAAAAAGACAATTATTTTTTAAGCATGCTTCTGTATCTCGAAAACTGTCTCGAAAACCGGTATGTCGAAAATCAAGGAGGTTTAGAATGAAAATGATACGAATGCGCCCAGTCTGCGCGCCCAGGCGGTGTCTCCGTTAAAGTTCATCCGTCTGCCAAGATCGAATTCCATGGCACAGGATATCCGTGGAGTGAGAAACCAGAATACGTTGGCTGCCATGTACAATCCCTGTTTGTATTGGTCTGCCGCTACATCGTGGCGAGGTGCATAGCGTGCGCCTCCGAAAGTAGCGCTTGCGAATATCATCGGAGTGAAATTATATTGGATTCCCGCGTATCCGCCATAACAGAACGGAGCGTAAAGTTTTCCGGGTTTGTCGGGATCTGCCACAAGATCATAGGCACCCATCAGCCAGTCGCCGCCGAGGCTGCCATATCCTTTACCTCCGTTCAGACAGCCATAGACGGTTATGGAATAGAACGGGCGGAATATAGTGCTGCCTTGAATGCCGAATCCGGTTTTGTTATGATTCTTGCCCATCAGCAGATCGCGGTAGGGGAGAGAGCGATATATCGCGGACAAGCGTATATGGTTTGATTCACCCCATCCGTATTGCATGAATGCCGCTATATCCGGAATGTATTGAGATACTTTCTCAATCTGTTCCGGAACTGTCTCAATCTGGTCGGAGGGCATTTCTGCCGATACAGCCACCGAGAACCCCTTCGGGAGTCGGCGCAACCATCTTATCAGTACGGAAGTGGCTCCGATTTTAGAATTCGGTCCCGATGGATCAACAGTCGGAGGCTGTGCGGACGGATCACTGAAAGTGGAATTTGTGTAACCGAATGTCCAGTCGTTGATTGATGCGTATGCTTTTTTGAGGCGGAAATCGCGGACTTCATATCCGTTAAAGTTTGCCTCTATATATACCTGATAGTCTCCCAATGTCTTGTTTCGTCCCAACACCCTGAAAAAAAGTGCGGTTCCGGCGGGTGTTGAACCGAGTTGCCGTTTTTTCGCAGGATTCTTCTGCATCGGAATAAGATATGGAGCAAAACCTGATGAAGGAATAGCTCCGCCCCAGTCGAAATACCCCCGCATTCTCACACATCCGCCTATGCCCATCGCGAGTTTGGAATCTTTTGACAGAAATAAAAAGTATGGTGCAAGAGGATCCTGGAAATGTCTGAACTGGTCTTCATAGAATTTTTGAATCATGACGGATGTGGAATCGTTATCCGGCTCATCACCTTTCCCGAAATATAGAATCTTGTGATTGGAAATTGCCGAGTCCATCCGGATTTCTTCAAGAGGGCGCTGATTCTGTGCATGAACAGATAGGGATAGACCCAATGTACACACTGCAGTCAGCGTGATACTCCTTATAAATGTAATGGAGATAGGGATGCGGGTGAAAGTCTGCATGGGATATGTCTGTTAGATGTTTTAAAACACTATTAAAAAGAGTGTCTATATTTGTGGAATGCAATAAAAATGTTTAACTTTGCGGAATAAGTGTAAAAAATACACTTAAACGCTTTCCAGGTTTGGCGACAAATTCTGCAGTCATATTATTGCAGTTATATTATAGCTGAATAAGATCTGTTATGACTGAATAAAATATGATAGCGGTCGCGTCTGCCAGACAATGTTAAACAACCTTAAAATTCACTTTAAAACTATAACAACTTACCATGACACGATGTTTATTGTCGCTAATGATTGTTTTTGCCGCCTTGTCAGTGTCGGCTAAAGGAAAAGTTCCTGCTGAGAAAGATATGGCAGGTTATCTCTTCGCTTATTTTACCGGAAACAACAATAATAAGGAGGAAGAGGCAATAAGGTTTGCGTTGAGTGATAACGGTTTTGATTACAAGGCACTTAACGGCAACAGACCTGTAATAAAATCTTCGCTTATAAGCGAGACCGGAGGTGTGAGGGATCCGCATATTCTTCGTGGTCCCGACAATTGTTTCTATATGGTTGTGACAGATATGGTCAGTGCCAGAGGGTGGGATTCCAACAGAGGAATGGTTCTGTTGAAATCGTGCGATCTGGTCAATTGGACTCATTCCGCAATCAATATCCAGAAGAAATACAGCGGGCAGGAGAATCTGAAAAGAGTATGGGCTCCCCAGACCATCTATGATCCCAAGGCAAAGAAATTCCTGATATATTGGTCAATGCAGCATGGCAACGGTCCAGATATAATATACTATGCTTATGCCAATAAAGATTTTACCGATATCGAAGGTACTCCCAAACCGTTTTTTGTTCCTCAGGACGGAAAGTCGTGTATCGATGGTGATATTGTCTATAAAGACGGTATATACCACCTCTTTTATAAGACAGAGGGTCATGGTAATGGCATAAAAGTTGCAACGACCAAAGATCTGACTTCCGGCAAATGGACAGAGTACCCTGATTATAAACAGCAGACAAAAGAGGCGGTTGAAGGAGCCGGAACATTCAAGCTAATCGGTGAAGACAGATATATTCTCATGTATGATGTATACATGAAGAAAGGGTATGATTTTACAGAATCTGTGGATTTGCAGAATTTCAAGAATGTCGAGCGTCCTGTAACCATGAATTTTCATCCGCGTCATGGCACGGTAATTCCGGTAACTGAAGATGAGATGAAACGTCTTCGCCAGAAATGGGGTGATGCGGAAAACGGCATTGCGGATGCTTCAGTCTGCAGTCCTGACGGCAAACTGAGGGTGGATGTAAAGACAAACGGAGGTACTCCAGTATATAACGTATCTTACAATGGTGTGGTGATGCTTGAAGACTCACCTCTGGGTATTGTGGCAGATTACGGAGATTTTTCGAAAGATCTCCGAATGATAGCGCGGCATGACAACGAATGGCATAAGACTTATGTGAACGAAAGAATCAAAAAATCTTCGGTTAAATTCGATGCAAATTCTCTTACGTGCGAATTTAAGAATCCGAAAGGTGATAAAGTGGGTATTGAGTTTGTGGTTTCTGATAATGATGTGGCATTCAGATATAATCTCGCCAAACCCAAAGAAACTGGAGCTGCGAGAATAATGGCAGAGAAGACTGGTTTTCATATTCCGTCATACGCCACGGCATTTCTAACTCCTCAGAGCGATGCCATGATAGCATGGAAACGCACCAAACCGAGTTATGAGGAGGAATACATTATTGATGCGCCTCTTGACACCCGTTCACAGTACGGACATGGTTTTACATTTCCGGGTCTTTTCCGCATCGGTGACAAAGGTTGGGTACTTCTGAGCGAAACTGGTGTAGACCGCAATTATTGTGGCTCCAGATTGACAGACAGAAAAGATGGAGTCTACTCCATCGCATTTCCAATGCCGGAAGAAAACAACGGCAACGGCACAAGTGAACCGGCGTTTGCCCTGCCCGGCTCGACTCCCTGGCGCACAGTCACTGTAGGTGCGGATCTCGCACCTATTGTAGAGACCACCGCTCCTTGGAATACAGTTGAACCTCGTTATGAATCCAAACATACCTATAATCCTAATAAAGGAACGTGGAGCTGGATTGTATGGCAGGACAACAGTATCAATAAGAAAGACATCAAGAAGTTTATAGATCTTGCCGGTGCCATGGGTTATCCTTATACGCTTATTGACAACTATTGGGATCGTACGATAGGCCGTGACGGCATTATCGAACTGATGGAATATGGCAAAGACAAGGGTGTCACACCTCTTTTGTGGTATAGCTCAAGCGGTTATTGGAATGATATCGAGCAGAGTCCGATCAACATAATGGATAATCCTATTACCAGAAAGAGAGAGATGGACTGGCTGCAAAGTATCGGAGTCAAAGGTATAAAAGTGGATTTCTTCGGAGGTGACAAGCAAGAGACAATGCGTCTGTATGAAGATATCCTCAGCGATGCCGATGATCACGGACTTATGGTGATATTCCATGGCTGCACGCTTCCTCGCGGCTGGGAACGCATGTATCCCAATTATGTCGGAAGCGAGGCGGTGCTGGCTTCGGAAAATATGGTTTTTAATCAGCATTTCTGTGACAAGGAAGCTGAGAATGCCACGCTGCATCCTTTTATAAGAAACACGGTCGGTGCAATGGAATATGGCGGAACCTTCCTGAACAAGAGACTGCACAGGACAAATGCCGAAGGCAATTATCGGCGCACGTCAGATGCTTTTCAGCTTGCTCTTGCCACAATATACCAGAGTCCCGCCCAGAACTTCGCACTTACTCCAAACAATCTGGAGGATGCCTCTCCTCATGCTTTGGAATATATGCGGTCAGTTCCCACAAAATGGGATGAGACAAGATATGTGGCAGGTTATCCCGGACAGTATGTCGTTATTGCCCGTAAAAGCGGAGGGAAATGGTATGTGGCAGGTATAAACGCCAGAAAAGAGCCTGTGTCATTGGAACTCAATCTTGACTTTATTCAGTCCGGAGAAGCTGTGGTTTATTCAGACGGCGAGGGTGATGCACTGTTGAAAAATACCGTCTCTCTGAAAAATGGCAAGAAATCCGGAATAAGATATGCCGTAACCATTCCTTCAGAAAAAGGCTTTGTAATTGTTAAATAAGGAATTTGTTGAATAATATCAATAGTAACATCATGAAATTTGATGCTATCTTAAAAGTAGCTGTAGGCGCGTTTGCGCTTACAGCTTCGTTTGTTATAAACGCTGGCACATCCTGTAATATGCCGGATTCAGTGTTGTTGTTCTCATATTCAAAGGCTGACGGACGCAGTGGATTGCGGCTTGCCTGGAGTGAAGACGGCATTGTCTGGAATTCGATCGCCGATCCTGTCGGTCCGGCGGATGCCGCATATGATTTTGTTTCCTCCGATTTCGGTCCATGGGGAAGTCATAAAACCATGTTTGCCCCCCGTTTGTACAAAACTTCAGACGGTTGGATCGCCACATGGTATGTGTCAGATAAAAAGGAAACGGTCGCATATACGCGTTCTGCTGATCTTATTAATTGGGAACCACAGAAATATTCAAAGAAAGAGGATTCCTGCCGGTTGGGTTGTTGTGGTCTGAGGCATGGTGAGCCTGCAGGCATCGAACTCGGAGGGAAGCGCGTATACGGCGAAATTATTAAAGTTCCATTTTCTCTGGTGAGAAATTTAACCGGTTATGTAAAGGAAAGAGGCAGCAAGCACAGACGCGAAAGTGAACTGATGAAGGATGACGGCAATCGGTTTGCGGGAATGAGCGGACTAACCGCTAATATATCGCTTGATGAAAGAAAAGCTCCATATCGTATCAGTGATAAACTGATCGGAATATTTTTTGAAGACATCAGTTATGCTGCTGACGGAGGTTTGTATGCCGAGTTGATTCAGAACCGCGATTTTGAATACGATTATTCTGAAAACCATAAGAAGGGGTGGGGATCATCTTATTCGTGGAATCTTTCCGATGCGGCAGGAAATCGTCTGAAAATGAATTTCTCTACCGACAATCCGTTGCATGAAAACAACCCGCACTATCTTGCCGTCAGTTCATCTGCGAGACAGCAAAGACTTGAAAACACCGGTTTTGACGGTATTTCCGTAAAGAAAGGGGAAACTTATGATTTCTCGATGTTTGTAAGACTTGGAAATCCGGAAGACTCCCGGAAATTTATTGTTAGTATAATTACTCCCGACGGAAAGAGTGTGGCATCGGCTAAAGTAGCGGCAAAGGGTTCTGAATGGCAAAAGTCAGCAGTTATGCTTAAAGCTAAGCAGAGCGTATCAGAAGCCAGACTGGTGCTGGAGATTCCTGCTGATACACGATGTGACATCGATATGGTTTCGTTGTTTCCCTCGAATACATTCAATAATCGCAAAAACGGACTCAGAAAGGATCTTGCACAGGTTCTTGCTGACCTTAAGCCTCGTTTTGTAAGATTTCCGGGAGGATGTGTGGCACATGGCGACGGCATAGACAATATATACGACTGGAAAGGATCCATAGGTCCGCTTGAGAGCCGTAAACCGTTGCGCAACATATGGAACTATCATCAGAGCAGAGGGCTGGGTTATCACGAATATTTTCTGTTTTGTGAGGATTTGAATGCCGAACCGTTACCGGTGCTTGCAGCCGGTGTTCCTTGTCAGAATTCAGGACGTTCCCATTCCGGTTCCGATAGTGAGATAACATCACTTGGCCAGCAGTGTGGAATCCCCATGGACCGGATGGATGATTATGTGCAGGATATACTTGATTTGATAGAATATGCCAACGGTCCGGTCGATTCGGAATGGGGTGCTAAACGTGCGGAAGCCGGTCATCCGGAACCTTTCAATCTCAAATACATCGGTATCGGAAATGAAGATATGATTACAGAGGTTTTTGAGGAGCGGTTCAAATATATACACGACAGATTAAAGGAAAAGCATCCGGAGATTGTAGTTATAGGAACGGTAGGACCGTTCTTTGAAGGGTCTGATTATACTGAAGGATGGAAGTTTGCCAGGAAAGAAAATGTGGCAATGGTAGACGAACATTATTATGTCGCACCCGGATGGTATCTCAACAACCGCGGCTACTACGACAGTTATGACCGTAACGGTCCCAAGGTTTATCTCGGTGAATACGCATCGCATACTCCTGACCGTAAGAACACGCTTGAGGCTGCCTTGTCAATCGCCCTTTATCTGACTGATGTGGAACGCAACGGAGATGTTGTCGAGATGACCTCTTATGCTCCTCTGTTGGCAAAGGAACGACATGAGAACTGGCGTCCGGACATGGTGTTCTTTGACAATGATTCAATCCGTCTCACCCCCGACTACCATGTGCAGAAAATGTATGGCACAAATTCAGGTACTGTCTATTTCCCAGCTAAAGCTTCGTTGTCTGAAAAGTCGGAAGATGTTTCCAGACGATTCGGCTACTCCATAGTCAAGGATGAGGAGAGTGGGGATGTGATTCTTAAAGTTGCAAATCTTCTGCCGGTTACGGTTGATGTCAATGCGGATCTCAAATCGCTTGCAGTCTGTGACGGAGAAGCCTCGGTTTCCATTCTGTCGGGTTCCCCGGCTGAGGAATGCACTAAACCGTATATCTCTTCCGTTTTAATAGAAGGAGGTGTTGTCGGTTTTAATGCCGGACCATATTCCTTTTCAGTGGTCAGAATCCACACAGCAAACTAATCATAACCGATAATTGGTACGATGGACTATAAGATAATTGAATTGCCACGACATCTTGACAGAAGAGGAAATCTGTCGGTTGTGGAGAACGGCATTCACATTCCGTTTAACATGAAGAGGGCATTCTTCATTTATGATGTTCCGGGTGGAGAAAGCCGCGCAGGGCATGCGCATCATACTCTGTTTGAGTTTATAATTGCAGTTGGCGGAAGTTTTACTGTTCATCTTGATGACGGCAGTTCGAGAGAATCGATATTGCTGAACAAGCCTTATCAGGGTCTGCTCGTGACCCCCGGCACATGGTCGCATCTGGTTGATTTCTCTTCAGGCGCCGTTGCATTGGTTCTGGCATCAGATTTCTATGATGAAGATGATTACATTCGTGATTACGGTGATTTTATAAATCTAAAGCGGAATGGTAAAGTTTCTTGATTTACAGAGAATAAATGATTCTTTTGAACCGGAACTTACAGAAACCGTAAATCGGGTGATACGCTCAGGATGGTATCTTCTGGGTGAGGAAAACAGATGTTTCGAAGAGGAATATTCAAGATATATTGGCGTGTCCCATACGGTGGGATGCGCCAATGGTTTGGATGCGCTGATATTAATACTCAGAGCGTATAAGGAACTTGGTGTCATGAGTGATGGTGACGAGGTTATTGTGCCGGCAAACACATATATCGCGACAATACTTTCCATAACGGAAAACTCTCTTGTTCCTGTGCTTGTAGAGCCGGATAAGGATACGCTGCAGATTGATATTGCAGGAATCGAATCTTGCATAACACCGCTAACCAAGGCAATCATGTCGGTGCATCTATACGGAAGATGCTCGCACACATCGGAATTGGATGAATTGCGCAGGCGTTACAACCTGAAACTTATAGAAGACAACGCGCAGGCTCACGGGTGTATGTTCAAAGGACAGCGTACCGGTTCATTGGGAGATGCCGCCGCTCATAGTTTTTATCCCGGGAAGAATTTGGGTGCGTTGGGAGATGGCGGCGCTGTCACTACCTCCGATGCTGTCCTTGCCGGAATGGTGCGTCGTCTTGCGAACTATGGCTCTGACAGAAAATATGTATTTGATGCAGCCGGGCGCAACTCGCGACTTGATGAGATACAGGCAGCTGTGCTGAGGCTTAAATTGAAACGGCTTGATTCCGATAACAGGCGTCGCCGTGCGATTGCCGCCAGATATATCGCAGAGATTGACAACCCGATGGTATCTATACCCTCTGGAATAGGAGAAGTCGGCGAAATGAATGTTTATCACCTGTTTCCGGTTTTATGTAGGCAAAGGGAGCAATTGCAGCAATATCTCTCGGTAAACGGTGTCCAGACGCTGATTCACTATCCAATACCGCCTCACCGACAAAAATGTTATGCCTCAAAAGGAATATTAAGGCACTATTCCACGTTATCTATTACTGAATGCATTCATAACATGGAATTGTCACTGCCGATCTCACCGGTCATGACAGACGATGAGGTGACAGAGGTAATAGCCAAGGTAAATAATTTTAATAGCATATAGAATATGGCACTGCCCAATGACCCGATAATGTTGTATAGCGCGGTAAACATGAAGTTGCGCGATTCATATTCCACTCTTGAGGAATTGTGTGCGGCAGAAGGAATAGAGCATGAGATTCTGACCGATAAACTTAAACGTGCCGGGTTTGAATACAATCCGGAAGTCAATCAGTTCAGATGAAAACAGTTTCTGAGTTCGTATAAAATTAAACACACAAGCGGATTATGGGATTAGAGACAGAGAGGAAATATCTTGTAAAAGATAGCTCATATCGCAATCTTTCGTTCAAATCAAGTGTTATCACCCAGGGTTATCTGAATCGTGATCCTGAGCGGACTGTCAGGATTCGCATAAAGGATGAAACCGGATTCCTGACTGTCAAAGGAAAGAACATAGGTGACACACGACTTGAATTCGAGTATGAGATTCCATTGCAGGATGCCAGGACGTTGCTTGGATTGTGCGATGGATGCGTGGTTGAAAAGATACGCCATTATGTGAATTATTCCGGTTTTATATGGGAGGTAGACGAGTTTCAAGGCAGGAATGCTTCTCTTGTTGTGGCGGAAATAGAATTGCCCTCATCGGATGTGGATTTTGATGTTCCGGGTTTTATCGGAGCAGAAGTGACCGGTGATCCGAATTATTATAATTCAAACTTGTCTTGATGTTTTTTTAACTGTTTAAATCTAAGCGGTTTATTAACAGATTGATGTTCTCAATATTTTTAGTTCTTGCGAATCAATAGGGTAATAATATTTTTCTCGTGTCTGCTGTTTATTGTTCTGTTTTGGCAGACTGATGTCTGTGCCAAGATGGTCAGACCAGAGGTCTTGGATACGATGAGTTTTGGGAATGCGCGGGGGCGTGATCTCAAGGAGTTGATAGTCAAGCCTAAGCGAAGGAAATATTCAAAAAAGAATAATCCGGCTGTTGAATTGATGGAGCGTGTCAGACAAGACAAAAGGCACCATGATCCCCAGAGGTCGGATTATTACCGTTATGACAAATACGAGAAGACCGTTCTGGCTCTGAATGACTTTGATGTAGGACTTGTTCAGAAAAATGGAAAGGTCGGAAAGCAATTCGACTTCTTGGCTAATTTCATAGACACCGCCGCATGGACAGGAAAGACTATTCTTGATGTCGCCCTGAAGGAGAAAGTGTCTACTGTAGTTTCCGGCAGCAAGTTTCCACATGCTGTAGAAGTGGTCAGAGGTCTTAGAAGCAACGGACTTGACGAGGGTTTCAATCAGCAGAATATACGTCAGATTTTTGAAGACCTGTTGCGGGAGGTCGATTTATATGGCAATGACATAGCATTGATGCAAAACAGATTTGTAAGTCCTCTTTCGGCAATAGCCGATGATTTTTATAGATATGAGATCAGTGATACGCTTCTTGTAGGAGGTGAAAAATGCGTTGAACTGACTTTTTCTCCGCATAATCCGGAATCATTCAGTTTTAACGGTAAACTCTATATTCCGGTCAATGACTCTGTCAGATATGTAAAACGCGTAACGATGCGTGTGCCCAAGGCAATCAACCTCAATTATGTGGATAATATCTTCATAAGTCAGAATTTCATAAAGGATTCGACCGGCAATACACACAAGACTCTTGATGACCTGTGTCTTGAAATGCAGTTTCTTCCGGGCACTCCGAAACTCTACGGCTCACGTCAGGTCAGATATTCCGGGTTTTCATATGTTCCGGCTGAAGATTTAGGCAATGTCACGGCGGGTGGAGGACGTGAAATATTACTTGCATCCGCAGAAAACGAGTATGAGGATTTCTGGAAGGAGTCACGTCTTATTCCATTGTCGTCAGCTGAGTCAAATATGGGTGAAATGATGTTCATGCTTCGAAAGAAACCTTTATTGTACTGGACTGAAAAAGTGTTGAAAGTATTTGTAAACGGTTATGTGACTACCGGAAATCCAAGTAAATTCGATATAGGACCGGTGAATACTTTTATAAGCCATAATACAGCGGAAGGAATGCGTTTCAGAGTAGGCTGTGTCACGACGCCTGCGTTGTCTCCGCATATTTTCGGACGAGGTTATGTAGCTTATGGTTTAAAGGATAAAAAGATAAAATACAGCGGAGAACTTGAATATTCGTTTATTCCGAAAACTTACACATCGCGTGAATTTCCGGTTAATTCAATCCGTGCGACATATCAGTATGATAAGGATCAACTTGGGCAGCACTATCTTTTTACAAATTCAGACAATGTGTTTCTGTCGCTGAAAAGAATGAGCAGTGACCTTATAACATATCGTCGGCTCGCAAAGCTTGAGTATAACCTCGAACTGAGAAATAATCTTTCCATAGGAGTGGAATTGCGTCACGAGACGCAAGAGGCTACAGAATGGGTCCCATTCATGCGTGCTGACGGTGTGTATGACAGAAACTTCAAACAGGCGGCACTCCGTCTTGCACTGAGATATGCGCCGGGTGAAAAATTCGTGCAGGCAGTCACAAGCAGGAAACCCATAAATCTTGATGCGCCGGTCTTTATGCTGACACATGAGTTTGGTCCCAGAGGTTTATTTGGTGCAGACTTCACTCTTAACAAGACAGAATTGTCGATCCAGAAAAGATTCTGGTTTTCAGCATTCGGCTATGCCGATATAATATTGAAAGGGGGCATTATATGGAGCAAAGTACAGTTTCCGGCGTTATTGTGGCAGAATGCCAACATCTCGTATACTATCCAGCCGGAATCGTATACGCTTCTGAATCCGATGGAATTTGCGATGGACAAATTCGCTTCACTTGATTTGACTTATTTTATGAATGGGTTGATATTTAACAGAATCCCTCTGATAAAGAAACTGAAACTGCGCGAGGTTTTCACATTCAAAGGATTTGCAGGTAGTCTGAGTAAAAAGAACAATCCGGAATACAACGATGACCTGTATCGTTTTCCTCATGCATCCGGCACTGTTGCGATGGGCAGAACTCCCTATATGGAGATAGGTGCGGGTATTGATAACATATTGACAATTCTCCGCGTTGACTATATCTGGAGACTCACGTACAGGGATATGCCTGGAATTGATAAGAGAGGACTCAGGATATCACTTCATTTCTCTTTTTAAGAAACGCGTTGCAAAGAGTTTCTTTGTCAGAAATTTTCATTAACTTTGCATGGTGGGCGGTAGAGCGCCCTCTGCAAATTACTGTATTATGAAGATTGTATCGAAATTTTTGATGATATGCGCTTTAATGATTTCTTCAGTAAGCGCCAATGCCGCTCCCTCATTGCCCGTTGTGGAGATTCTCGGTAAGAATTATTATGTCTATGAAATCAAAAAGGGTGATTCATTATTCGGGATCTCGCGTGCATACGGCTGGGACTACGATCAGTTGCAGCAATTGAATCCCAAGGCGGTTTCTCCTCTCCAGAAGGGGATGAAGGTATATTACCCAGCCGAGGAGGATGCAGCAAAGACTCAAAAAGTCAGCAATAAAAAAATGCAGGAAGATTGTCATAAACTGACGCATATCGTGAAAAGAGGCGAGACTGTCTATGCCATATCGAGAATGTATGGAATTCCGGTAAATACCATATTCGAACTCAATCCAGGAAGTAAAACCGGAATAAAAGAGGGTGAGACATTGCTGCTTGCTAAAAACAATGTCTCCGATGAAGAAAACAACGCTGATTTTTATACAATAAAGAAGGGTGACACTCTTTATGGCGTGGCAAAGGCTCACTTTACATCTGTTGCGGCTATAATGAAAAGCAATCCAGGTGTTTCGGAAAAGAATTTTAAAGCGGGAGAGATCATACGACTGCCTGAACGAGGCACCGGTGTAAAAAGCAGTGTCAGAGAAGTCAAAGAGGAAAATCTTCTGTCTTTTTCTACTTATAAGGTAGATAAGAAAGATACCTGGGATACTATTGCCGAGAAAACAGGAGTTGATAAAGAGGACCTCCTTGAAGTTAATAAGGGTGCAGGCGAGAAGCCTAAGAAAAAGTCTATTGTCACAGTTCCGGAAATTGAGACTACAACTGTAGAGAAGACATTCATAGAAGAAGACCCGAGAGAGTTGTCGGATGAAGGAATATCGGAGATATATGACAGCATTCATGGCATTACCGCTGCTCAGGATGCAAGAGAATTCAAGGTTGCCCTGCTGTTGTCAGAGCCTGCCGCACGCAAGGATCTTGAGTTTACAAGGGGATTCATTACAGGCGTAGACAGATTGAAACACTCAGGTATTAAGTTGAATATCACTGTGGTTAATGGCAACCGTACCTCAACTGATGTGCTTACCGAACTTTCGGATCTGAATCCCGACATCGTTTTCCTTACCACAGAAAAGGGAATTCCGTCATATCTGTCGGAATATGCTGAGGTGAGTCAGACTCCATTGGTCAATACGTTTGATGTCAAGAATGAGTTATACACAAGAAATCCATATGTGATTCAGCTACTTACTCCTTCCAATTATTTTAATGAGGAGATTGCAGCAAAAGTATGTAGTGATTACAGCGATTATACAATGATTTTTGTCGGTGATGCCGATGATAATGACCTTCTTGCTTCTGCTGTCAAATCGACATTGCCCGCAGGCAATGTCAAACATATGTCGGTTGATGCTGTGTCGCAATATCCGTTTGATGAAGACAAGAAATATATATTATATGCATATCCTACCAAGAAAGATGATGTTGCCGCGTTAGTGGATGCCGTCATAAGTGCCAAAAGCGACAACCCGCTTGCCGAAATCAAGGTGTTGGGGCGTCCCAACTGGATTGTATATGATGAATCGTCCATGGAAGAAAAATTCCATGCGGCGGAGGTGCTTGTCCCTTCACGGTTCTTTTACGACAGATCATCTGATGAGAGCAGAAGGTTTGTGACTTATTACAAGTCGTTGTTTGACCGGACTCCTGCCAAGTCATTTCCTATGTATGCATGCGTAGGATACGATGCATCGTTATATTTTATCGAGGGGCTTGCAAAAGCCGACTATGACCTCAACGCAATCGGACGTTCAGAGGGGGGAGTTCAAAGTGATTTTGAATTGTCAAGACCCGGAAACTGGACGGGATTGTTCAATCCGATTGTATATCTTGTTAGATTCACTCCATATAACACAATAGAAAAGATTATAGTGAAATGAAAAAAACGGGACGCATAGTATTTTCGATGTTGGTGGCTTCGGGATTATCCGTCTTGTCATCTTCCGCTCAGACTCATTATTCATCCAATGTGTCTGTAGGTGTAAAGGGTGGAGTGGATTTGTCAAGAGTATCTTTTACACCGAGTGTGAAGCAAGGTTTTGCAATGGGGGGGAATGCAGGTGTTACATTCAGATATATCGAAGAGAGCCATTTCGGTCTGATAGCGGAGGTGAATTTTGAGCAGCGTGGATGGAAAGAGGATTTCGAGGAATATCCGTTTGAGTATTCACGAACTCTCAATTATGTGCAGATACCGTTTCTTGCCCATATTTATTTTGGGCGTAGAGGCAGATTCTTCTTTAATGCAGGTCCAGAGATAGGTTTTATGATAGGAGAGTCTACCAAAGCGAATTTTGATTACAGCAACATTTCTTCGGTTCCGGATTTTCCCTCTTCGCTGCGTACCACATACCAATATGAAATGGCAGCTGAAAACAAAGTTGATTTCGGCATTTCCGCCGGACTTGGCGGTGAATTCAGCATAAATAAAAGGAATTCCATCTATATAGAAGGACGGTTCTATTACGGACTCGGCAATGTGTTGCGCTCCGGACGGACTGAAAATTTCCGTGGTTCCAACTCCATGTCGGTCATGGCGAGTATAGGCTACTGGCTGAGGGTTAAATAGGAGGGTACTAATAACAGTATCCTCCGTCCTTTAAACGGTTTCTTATTTATCAGCAAAATCCTCTAAAACCGCAGAAGCTCCCAAAGTATAAGATATATCAGAACTGCAGGCGCGGCGAGAAGCAGAGAATCAATTCTGTCGAGTATGCCGCCATGTCCCGGGATAATGTTTCCGGAATCCTTGATGTTGAGAGTCCGTTTGATCATGGACTCTACAAGATCTCCCCAGGTGCCGAAGATCACAGTCACAACAGCGAGCCCAATCCAGAGGAGCGCGTCATTGTCGAACCCGAAGAAGCCGGAGCATGTGTAGCAGAATAACAATGCTGCCGCTACAGTGAACGCGGCACCGCCAAAGAAACCTTCCCACGACTTTTTAGGAGATATGCGTTCAAACAGGCGATGTCTGCCTATCGTGCTCCCTACCAGAAATGCGCCTGTGTCGTTAATCCATAAAAACAGAAAGACAGCAAGCAGAGCCTCAGGACGCGAAAACAGATAGGATATTCCAACGGCACAAGCCAATGGTATGCCGATATAGATCTGGGTCATCATCGAATGTGCGAGATTATGCAAGGGTTTGTTGTCATTGATATACAATTCTTCGACAAATCTTGCAATCATTATTGCCACCCACAGAATTATGGGATATACGTAGACTCCGAAGCACAATGCGATGCATCCCGCTATATCAAGAAGCAGGGTAGGAATCCTTCTGGCATTGAGATCCGAATTAATTTTTGAAAACTCGATTGCTGCGATTGTTGCAAGAGCAGAAGCCATTATTGCCACGGCTTCGTGTCCTATAAGTATGCAACCGACAATTATCCCGCAATATATTATGCCCGACAATGTACGGACTGTTAATTTCTTAAGTTCCATTTTTGTCTCTAAATTCAATGACGCGGCAAAGTTAGCTATTCTGACGCAAAATTGCAACATGCAATTGCAGAGAACTGTCATTTTGTGGTATTTGATTTAGGCGTTCCCGGAGAAGTGTGGCAAAAAAGAGCCGGATATCCGCATTTTGTGCGAGATACCCGGCTTTGTGATATATAATGGTTGTTCTTATTCCTCTGTCACTTCGGGAGGCAGAGCGGCAAGACGATAGTCGTGCTTCTTTATGAATTTGAGAATCTCGTCTCTTTCAGTGCTTGGGTCTACGTCTGTCTCGATTCTTTTCAAGGCATTGAACGGAGAAGTCTGGCTCTGGTAGATGTGGCGGTAACATTTGGCGATGTCATCGATAGTGGCTTCCGATTTCTTTCCTTTCCGCAGAATGTAGGCGTTTACACCATAATATTCTATCGGATTGTGAGCCATTATCGTGAACGGGGGCACATTGTTGTTCACACGGCAACCGCCTTTTATCAGCACCCATTCCGCAATATCACAATTTTCGTGTACGAGAGCGTTGGATGAGAGTATCGTGTAGTTGCCGATTTTGCATGCTCCCGCGATTTTTGCGGCATTCCCGATTACGACATAGTCACCGACTATCGAATCATGTCCGATATGGCTCTGTGCCATGATGAATGAGTTGTTGCCTATCCTGGTCGATTTCCCGGCACGTATGCTGCGGTTGATAATCACGTGCTCGCGGATACAGTTGTTGTCTCCGATTTCCACAAAAGAATCTTCACCTTTCCAACGGAAGTCCTGAGGGGCGGCGGAAATCACACAACCGTCGTAGAATCTGTTGTTTTTACCGATTCTTGCACCAGAGCGGATGCTTACGTGCGGACCGATCACACATCCCTCTCCGATTTCCACATTGTCATCAATATATGCGAATGCATTGATTGTGACGTTATCTCCAATTTTGGCGTTGGGATGAACAAACGCCAGAGGGCTGATCTGAAACATAGTATAAGTATTAGAGGTTAACGTTATTATCTTCCACCGCCGACTGCCTGATACAGACTTATAAGTGAAGCTACCTGTGTGTGCCAGCATGCGAGACTTGACAATTGTGCGCTCAGCAGACTCGAACGGGCAGTCAGCACCTCAAGATAGGTTGTTTTCTGATCCAAAGTTAATAATTCCTGTGTATATTCCACACTTTTTTCAAGATTATCTATCTGTTGGTCGAGGGCAACCTTCTTGTCTTCGATATTGGCGATTTGTGCGAGAGCGTCACTTACATCCGCACTTGCGCTTAGAACAGTTTTCTCAAAGGCGTTCATTGCCTGTTTCTGCTGGGCTTTTGCTGCCTCAAGAGTAGCAATGTTCTGACCTCTGGAGAAAATCGGTGCCGCCAGTTGTCCGGCAAGCTGAATGAACCATTTGCCGGGATTTGTGATCATGCTGCCGAGCAGATTTGTGAATCCGCCTTGTGCCGATATTGAAAGTGTCGGATAAAACGCGGCACGCGCGCTGTTGGTCACATAATATGCGGCGGCGAGTCCTCTTTCTGCGGCACGCACATCCGGGCGCACGGCAAGATATGACATGGGGATGCCGCTTTTTACATTCACCGGCAGGGAGAAACTCAGGTCAGAGGTTACTTCCCATTCGCGAGGATATGAGCCGAGAAGAGTCGACAGTGTGTTGCTGGTGGCGGTTATGCTTTGTCTGATATCCGGTATCGACGCCATGATGCTCCAGTAATTTGCCGCGCTTTGCACAACTGCCGCTTCATTGACGTATGCCGCCTCTTTCATCGCCTTCATGGATTCTACCTGATCTTTCCAGATAACGGATGTTCTCTCTGTGAGGTCAAGCTGTTGTTTGAGAAGCACAAGTGCATAATATGTGTTGGCGACACCGCAGATTATCTGGGAGCGCACAGCCTGTTCGTAATCCTCCATCTGCTCTACGGTGACTTTCGCACCTCTTTTTCTGTTGAGAATCTTACCGAAGACATCGATTTCCCAGTTTGCGGCAAGTGGAATGGAATAGCTCCAGTTCATGTGACTTCCGCCGTAACTTGCACTGCCGCCGTTGGGATTTAGTGCCAGAGAAGGGAAGTAGCTCAGTTTCGCACCCTTGAGCTGCGCCTGAGCAATCTCTACATTATGACGCGCATCGTCAAGATCATGGTTGTTGGCAAGAGCCTGTCGTATATAGCCTTGCAGAATAGGATCCGTGAATACTTTTTCCCATCCCAGATATTCGAGCGATGTGGAATCAACTGGTTGCTCAGTAGCTTTGCGGTAATCTTCGACAAATGCATTCTCATCCGCCGGAAGTTCGTATTTCCGGTAGATGTGACAGCTGCTCATCGCAACTGCCAGCACTACCGTCAATGTATATTTAATCAATCTGTTCATTATTGTCTTATTCTCTTGTTATACTATATTGCTCGATTTCGGATGTGATTCCGGTGTTGTCTTTGTCTTTCCATTTCGGAGGTGTGATCTTCTCCTGAATCAGCTGGAATGCCACGAACATAGCCGGCACTACAAGAACCTGAAGAATCATGCCTATGAGCATACCTCCGATGGCACCTGTGCCAAGTGCGTTATATCCGTTTGCACCGGCACCTGTCGCGAACATAAGAGGCAAGAGACCTATAATCATCGCGAGTGATGTCATAAGGATAGGACGCAGACGAGCTGTGGCTCCCTGAATAGCCGACTGGACTACGCTGAGTCCGGTTCGTCTTCTTTCGAGCGCGAACTCGACAATAAGAATGGCATTCTTGGCAAGAAGACCGATAAGCATGATCAACGCGATCTGCAGATATATGTTGTTGTCAATGCCCATAAACCGTGCGAAGACAAATGTTCCCATAAGACCGAACGGCACAGAAAGGATAACTGCCCACGGAATGATGTAACTTTCATACTGCGCGGAAAGGAGAAGATATACGAAAAGAAGCACGAGAGCGAATACGTATGCTGTCTGACCGCTGCCTCCTTTTGCCTCTTCGCGAGTCATACCAGAATAGTCGTATCCGAAACCGATCGGAAGCATTTCCTCACCGACCTCCTCGATAGCCTTGATTGCGTCACCGGAAGAGAATCCCGGCGCCGGTTGTCCTGTTACGGCTATTGATGTGAACATATTGAATCGGTTGATGATGTCAGGACCATATACACGCTTGAGCGAGACAAAGTTGTCGATCGGCGCCATGGTCGCTCCATTACGGACTTTGATACGCTTCAGAGTCTCGGGGGAGACACGTGCCTCCGGACTTGCCTGCATCATGACGCGATACAGTTTGCCGAACTTATTGAAGTTGGATACGTACATACCGCCGTAGTAGCCCTGAAGAGCACTCAGAATCTGGTTCTGAGTCAAGCCTGCCTGTTTGATCTTGGCTACATCCAGCTCAACAAGATACTGGGGGAATGTGGGGTTGAAGGTTGAATATGCCATCTGAATCTCCGGGCGGGCGTTGAGCGCGGCGATATACCTCTGGTAAACCTGGAAGAAGTTGTTGAGGTCTCCTCCTGTCTTGTCCTGAAGCTTGATCTCAAAACCGCTTGTCGCCGAATATCCCGGAATCATAGGGGGGGTAAAGAACATGATACGTCCGTCTTTGATCTGAGAGCATTTCTGATACAACTGACCGAGCACGGCATTGGCGCTCTCGGTTTTTTCATCTCGCTCATCCCAAGGGCGAAGCTTGATGATGAAAGAACCGTATGTGTTGCCTTGTCCGCCGATGAAGCTGAAACCAGTGATTGCATTGCGCACCTGTATTGCCGGAATCGTTCCACATATGCTGTCGACCTGATCCATGATGGATTTGGTCTTTTCCAGAGCTGTTGCCGGAGGCATGTCTACAACGCCCATGATTGTGCCGGTGTCTTCCTGAGGAACCATGGAGGTGGCTGTTGTGCTCATCAACCATACAAGCACGACTATTGATATTGCAACAATTGAGAATCCGGTAATTTTGTGTCTGATAAACCAGCCTGATGCCGTATTATAGACTTTGAGAAGTTTATTGAACCCCTTGTTGAAGAAGTCAATGAATTCTCTTGAGAAAAGACCGATGAGCGCTATGATGCCCACTACTACAGCTATCACGCCTTTCATTATGTTCTCAAAGTCAAACCAACCCATCATAAGGAGAGCGATTGATGCGATAATGAAGACAAGAGTGATGACGGGAGGAAGTTTCAGGCGGAAACGTTTCTTATATGTTTCTTTCATAACTTCACCGGCTGCCGAATATGCGTCTTTCATTCTCTCCTTAAGCGGTTTTTCATCCTCTTTCTTATGCGGCTTGAGGAAGAGCGCGCAGAGAGCGGGAGAAAGGGTAAGCGCGTTGATTGCCGAAAGACCGATTGACATAGCCATTGTTAGACCGAACTGGCGATAGAACACACCAGTGGTTCCACCCATGAATGATACAGGAATGAACACAAGCATCATGACAAGGGTAATCGAGACAAGTGCCCCTGCAATCTCATTCATAGCATCAATGGCGGCGCGTTTCGAGGAACTATATCCCTCGTCGAGTTTTGCATGCACCGCCTCCACTACGACTATGGCGTCATCGACCACGATTGCAATCGCGAGCACGAGTGCGGAAAGGGTAAGCAGGTTGACGGAAAATCCGAATATATACATCAGGAAGAATGTACCGATCAAGGCAACCGGGATCGCGATAATCGGTATAAGAGTCGAGCGGAAATCCTGAAGGAATATGAACACAACAAGGAACACGAGAACAAAAGCCTCGATGAGCGTTTTGACAACCTCATGTATTGATGCGAACAAGAAGTCGTTGACGCTCATTGTAGTTATGATTTTCACGCCTTCAGGTGCATCTTTCTGGAATTTCGCAAGTTCTGTCTGTATGTCTTTCACAACCTGGGTGGCGTTTGATCCGGCAGACTGATACACAATTGCCGAGCAACCGATATGACCGTTGGTCGTGGATTTGAATCCATATGAAAGACGACCCAGTTCGACGTCTGCGACATCCTTGAGTCTAAGAATCTCTCCGTCGTTGGTCGCACGTACGATAATGTCGCCGAACTCAGTCTCGTCCTGCAGACGCCCTTTGTAGCGCATCACGTATTGGAAGCTCTGATTGCCGTTTTCTCCGAATTGTCCCGGAGCAGCCTCGATATTCTGCTCGGCAAGCGCAGCTGAAATATCCGACGGCATCAGACCGTATTGAGCCATGACATCGGGTTTGAGCCATATGCGCATACTGTAGTCGGCACCCATAACCATGGCGTCTCCCACACCGGAAACACGTTTGATTACCGGAATTATGTTTATTGCCATGTAGTTTTCGATAAACTCCTCAGAGTATTTGCCATCGGCGTCATACACGTTAAACACCATAAGCATGGAACTCTGGCGTTTCTGTGTAATCACACCTACCTGGTTTACCTCTGCCGGCAGGAAGCTTGCGGCTTTTGCCACGCGGTTCTGCACATCAACGGCAGCCATGTCGGGATCCATACCTGGTTTGAAATATACCTGAATTGTTGCAGAACCGTTGTTGGCAGCTGAAGAGAACATATAATCCATGTTCTCCGCTCCGTTTATCTGCTCTTCAAGAGGCGCGATGACAGAGTTGAGCACACTCTGTGCGTTGGCGCCTGTATAGTTGGTGGAAACCTGAATTGTAGGTGGTGCGATATCAGGGTATTGCTCTACCGGCAGGGATGCCAGTCCGAGAAGACCGAAAATCACGATGAATATCGAGATTACGGTCGATAGCACCGGTCTGTTTATAAATGTTGATAAATTCATCGTCAGATAACTTATTTCTTGGGTTTGATGACCATGTCATCCTTGACTGTGATACCTACTCCCTCTGTCACAATTACATCGCCCGGCTTCAGACCGCCTGTAACGATATAGTTCTTGCCATCGTTCTCAGCTGCAATCTGAATAGGAGTGGAGTGCACTTTGCTTGAATCTCCTACGACATAACAGAATTTCATATCCTGTATTTCGAATGTTGCGTTCTGTGGAATGATAATCGCACTGCTTCGAATAGACGGAATCAACACCTGTCCGCTGTTGCCGCTGCGTAGCATTCCATCAGGGTTGGGAAAGATCGCCGTAGCGGAAGCTGCTCCGGTAGTGGGATCTATGACACCGGAAATTGAGATTATTTTCCCGGGATGCTTGTAACGTTCTCCGTTAGCAAGGAGAAGAGTGACTGCCGGCATCTGAGAAATCGCTTCCTGAATGGAGCGGCTCCCGTTGTCTGTCATGTTAAGAATGTCTTTTTCATTAAGAGAGAATGACGCCCTCATGTCGCTACTGTTTGAAAGAACTGTGAGCAGTGTGGTAGGTGATACAAGCGATCCCTCGCGATAGTCAATGGTGCCTACAATGCCGGAGGCAGGAGCTGTCACTACCGAGTAAGACAGGTTCTTGCGTGCGTTGACAAGGTTTGCCTGCGCCTGATGGAGCTGGGCTTTTGCTGCGTTCAAGGCATCTACTGATGTCTGGTATGCCGGAGAACTTATTATGTTTTTATCAAAAAGTATCTTGTTGTTGTTCGCATTGGTCTGGGCGGTGTTGACGTTCGCCTGTGCTACGGCTACAGCTGCGTTGGCTGCGTCAACGGCTGCCTGAAGACTTACCTGGTCAATAGTGAAGAGCACCTGACCTTTGTTCACTCTCTGCCCCTCCTCAACATTCACTTTTGTCAGGAATCCTGATATCTGGGGACGGATTTCGACATCGTTCTCACCTCTCAGAGAGGTCGGATAGCCTGTCTCAAGTCTGGTGTCTTCTTCTCCGATAGTCATTACCGCAAGCTCAGGTGCGCTTCCCTGTTGCTGCTCTGTGTTTCCCTTGCATGAAGGGAGAATCATTGCCACTGCCATCGTCGACAAAGACAATGCATACAATTTTCTAATTCTCATATCAATATGGTTTGTTTAATTATTTACCTGTTATTTAGAAACTGCATTTGTCTCTACTTCTCAGTCAAGACGTGAGTTTTTATCAAAATTTAAGTCTTGTAGAGGGTATAACCATCAAAATCTCTACAAAATTAACAATTAAACTTATGAAAATATATTAAAAAGTTTAAAAATGCGCAAATTTGACCAATATTGAGCCATATTTGAAAACTAAAAATTCAATTTAAGTTTTCTTATCGCATTAAAATAGGTATGCTGCAGCTTATGATTTTTTTATATGTGTTTAATTTATTAGCTAGAAGTTCGGAAACAAACTTCATTTCAAGGCACAGGAACTGCTTGCATGGGCTGAGAGCAAACTCATTGACGGCAACGCCGTAGGCGTACTTGGCTCCAATGACAAGCCGAAGAAGAAAGGAGGCTGCCGATGAAAAATGAAACGACATCATCAGCAAAGGCTACTCCCAAGCCTAAGGCCGGCGAGAAAAAGGCAACCGTAAAGAAGAAAGCCGACAGCAATCCCGACACACCTGCAATCAAGTGTACGGAAGTGACTTGTCAGACAAATGAACAGGTGACAAATCACACTCCTGACCAACTGACCAATCAGTCAGTACCGCCGGTACCGACTGACGGCTTGATTGCAGAGCAACCGACTGCGCAGAGTATCAGCGGTTTCCCCATTGACGTCCTGCCTGCAAAGTTGCAGGGGATAATCAACGAGGCAAATGCCACCCTCGGATTTCCTAAGGACTACATCGCAGGCTCCATGTTGACGGCTATGGCTGCGGTAATCGGCAACACCCATTCAGCCGAGGCTATGTCAGGGTGGAAAGAGTATGTCATTCTTTTCGTTGCCCTTGTCGGATGCCCCGGTGTGTGCAAGAGCCACCCGCTCAGTTATCTAATGCAGCCTCTCATCGACCATGATGCCGAGAAAGCGGCTCAGTTTACCGAGGAGTTGAAACGCTACAATGCGGCGATGGAGCTGCCACCGAAAGAAAGGGTCGCCAACGGTTACGAACTCAACCCGGTCGAACCCCGTCGGGTGCGCTTTATGATGCAGGACGTGACCAACGAGGCGGTACACCGTATTCTCTCGGAGAACCCCCGTGGACTGATACTGATGTATGACGAGCTTGCGGGTTGGGTCAAGAATTTCAACCGCTACAACAGCGGCTCGGAATCGGAGTTCTGGATGTCGGTGTTCAACCACAAGGTTGCCATGTCCGACCGCAAGAGCAGTCAGAGCGGTGTGTTTATCCGCAATCCGTTCCTATGCGTCATCGGCACTATACAGCCGAAGGTGCTTACCGACCTCGCGGCGAACAACCGCAACGCCAACGGCTTCATGGAGCGCATACTCTATGTGTTCCTTCATTCGACATCGCGGCTGCGTGGCGTGAAATCCTGTCAAGGCTTATCGGGATAGTGCCGACGGTTGACGGCAATGGAGCTCATTAGGAAGTATTGGCTACCATTGAATATCAGACAATTATAAGCTGTGCTGTACAAAAATAAGCTGATTTGGCGATGTGTTTTCCTTAAAACTGTGCCAAGACCGAAATATCTGCATTTCAGCCGTTTGGCAAATCCAGTTTCAATCGGATTCAATTCGTTAGAATAAACACTTATTAACTATTTTAACGGTAAGAGCTGTCGATTTTAACGCAATAACAAAGCCGCTCGATAAGGAGCGGCTTTGTTGTGTTTTGAAGATTGATTAGAATGGATTATTCCTTTATGGAATTGAGGTCGCGGAACAGTTTTATATATTGAGGCCACATATGAACGATTCCGTAAATGATTGCTACAACTAGCGTTCCTATGACACACCAAAAGCCGGTATGGTTGAACTCCCATGCGTTAGGCAGAAGCAGGGTAAATAAGATGACTATACCCATACCGAATATTACTTCGCCGGAAATCATCAGTAATCTTATGTTGGCTGTCTTGGAGAACAAATTGCTTGGGGTAAGGGCTGCAATATTGATGCTTTTGAGTTTAAGATACATAAAAATGTACCACGCTGCGCCGAGTAGCAGATATACCACGAGATATATTTTAAGCGATAAGGGGAATGAGTATGGATTGAGGTTGCCGAGTGCCATTGCAGCGAACACAATGGCGAGTATAAGGCAAGAGGTGAATCCCTGACGGAATTTTTTGAGTATCTTGGTTTGCGCGGTTTCGGAGGCAGATACGTTTATCTTTATATCGGTGTTGGTCTTGGCGAGCACCTGCTCAAGCGTTGACATACTTTTTTTGAGTTCGTCGAGTTGCATATTATATCTGTTTTGAGAGTTTTTCTTTGATGCGGTGGATTTTGACTGCAACAGTGTTGCGTTTAAGTCCGAGGGTGTCGGCTATTTCATCGTAGGAATATTCATCTAGCCATAGGAGAATAATTGCTTTCTCTATATCTTCAAGTCTATTGATCAGAGAGTGCAAGGCTTGAAGATTCTCCTTTTGCACATCGTCAATTTCGGTAGATACTTCGAGCAGTCCGAAGTCAAGCGATACAGTTTCGATTTTAGGTTTCGACGAGCGCAAGGCCATGAGTGCCGAGTTTACAGCTACCCTGTAAATCCATGTTGACATTTTGCTGTCGCCTCGGAATTGGTTTAAACCGAGCCATATGTTGACATAGATTTCTTGCCGGAGGTCGTCAAACGGCAATTTGTCGGTAGCATAGAAATAGCTGACCTTATTGATGATTCGGGAGTGCAGCTTAATGAGCGAAGCAAAATCCCTTTCTGTTGTTGGTGGGTCTGTCATACTGAACTTGTTTTGTTTGCTTTGCCTCGTTAGGTGCAGATTTAGCCCCGAAAGTTTCATTTGCCGAAATTTTTTTGATAAAAAAATGATTGACGTGGTATAACTCATAAAAAAATAGCAAGTTAATAAAACTGTATTTTGAGCATCGGTGGTGTTTATCGGAGAAAATTCAATTTGAGGCTGAAAAAAACGGACGATAGCATACTGCAAGAGTATGCTATCGTCCTATATAACTGAAAGACGGAAATTCTAAAATTGCCAAACAGGATATTTGAAAATCTTGGTGTCGTTCCGTTTCTTATACCATACAGTAATGGTAATTGCCAACAAGATACTGGTTACACGAACAATGTTTGAAATTAATCCTCCGGCGGCTACTTCCGTTCCATCCATAGTGAATATTACCCACGCACCGTTCATCAGAATGTGCAAACCAACAGGTACCCATAGATTGAAATTCCATTCAACATACATCCAACTAAAATAAACCGCGCCTAAAAAGGTTACTCCGAAAGCGGCGAATGATGAAAGAGCATCATGTCCCTGATAAAGATGCAGTGTACCAAACAACAGTGCGGGTAATATCACGGACCAAAAGAAGCCGGTTTTTGCATATCGGAAAAGCAAACCGAACATAAATGCCCTGAACATAAATTCCTCCATAAATCCCGGTAAAATGCTTTTCCTCAAAACAAAAGAAATTGTGGCGTCAGTATTGAATGAGCCGAGGATGGGAAACACGATAAAGAGAGGCAGGACACAAATAAGGGCGATACCTAATCCTTTGGTCATATTGCCATTTAAGCCAAGAAAAGAAAATATTTCTTTTGGTTTTATTACAACGGCCATGAGTACCATTACTCCGAGAAACATTATTGAATAGCCAACGATGAATTTCATCAGTGAAGCAGAATGTAATCCCAATAATGCAGTAATTCTCCATGCCTCGTTATATACAACCATTAGGAGGACACAGGCTACGATGGTGTATAGTATTTTTGCAGTTTTTGAAATGAATGAAATCATTGTAAATGAGATTGATTTAAATTTATAACTACCTGATATTGTATATAGTTATCTCGCATAACGGAAGATAAGGTATGTCATATGTCCATCAGGTACATAGCAATAAATACCTTATACAATTACAGTTTTTTGATGATGCGGGAGACACATTCGAAAGTTTTTTCGGGTGCTTTGTTCCAGAAATCAACGTATTGCGATACGTTTTCCGCTGCGCCCGGAGTGTCGCTCATTACCCGGATTATCGCAAATGGGATTCCGCAGCGCGTGCAGGTCTGGGCGATAGAGGCGGATTCCATGTCAACTGCAAGCGCCTGTGGAAATCTGCCTTTTATTTCTTCAACCTCTTTCTTTTCATGTATGAATTTGTCGCCACTGCAGATGAGACCGAATCTGACGTTATCGTTATCTTTAAAAAGTGTTTTTCCGGTGTTTATTATCTTTTCATCCGGTGTTAGTATCGCCTTGAAACCGTCTGCCGCGCCATATTCCGTGCCGGGTCCGCACCATACGTCATGATATGCCACACTGTCAGCGATGAGCACTGAGCCAATGCCCAATGAGCCGTCCACACCTCCCGCAACGCCGGAGTTAATGACAATATCCGGTTTGCGGTCACATATTAGTCTATAGGTGTTGAGTGCGGAATTGACCTTGCCTATACCGCATTTTCCGGCGATAACTTCCTTGTCTCCGATTCTTCCGGCATAGTATTTGTTTTCACCTATATTGATTTCTTCTCTGTCGGGCATCTGGTTGAGGAGCAGTCCAAGCTCTTTGTCCATCGCCACCAAAATTGCAATTCTAAACATGTGTCTGCTTAAATTTGTTAATTGTGCAAAATTAATTAATTTTGTCGGGATATAACCCACTGAGCTATGAAAACTATAAAAATATGGAACGATGCCCCTTCTGAGAAACAGCTTGCGGATATTTGTCGCGGGATTGCGGATGGTGCAGTGGCAATCATGCCGACCGACACGTTGTATGGCATATGCTGCGATGCTCTGAATGTAAAGGCAATCGAGAGGATATGCCGTCTCAAAGGTATAAATCCGGATAAATCAAATCTTTCAATAGTGTGTGCCGACATATCCATGGCGGCGGAGTTTTCAAAGATTGACGACCGTGTGTTCCGTCTGCTGAAAAGCAATACGCCCGGTCCGTTTACTTTTTTGCTTAAATCCGCCTCTGCGTTGCCGAAGGTCTTCAAAGGACGCAAGACTGTAGGAGTGAGAATCCCGGATTGCGATACGATCAGAAAGGTCGTGGATCGTCTCGGACATCCGCTTCTTACGACTTCCATAGAGTATGACGGTGACGACTATGCCGTAAGTGCGGATCTTATTGCGGAGAGTTATGACAATAGGGTTGACTTTATGGTGGAAGGCGGAGACGGAGGTCTGATACCGTCAACTATTGTAGACTGCACAGGAAACGATATTGAAATAGTAAGAGAAGGAAAGGGGGAGCTGGCATAAATCATGCATATTGCAAGACAACAATTGAAAAATTCGATGCTTCCGATTGCAATGGTCGGCGGAGCTGTCTTTTACAAGTGGATGGGATATCTTACTTTTCTTTCTCCTTATCTGATTTTCCTGATGTTGTTTATCACATACTGCAAGCTTCAGTTCCGTGATTTCAAGCCACGAAAGGAACATGTTGTGTTGCTGACGGTGCAGATGGTCTTGTCTGCCCTGATATATCTTGTCTTGTCGCCATTGAACCATATAGTGGGAGAAGGGGTCTTTATCTGTGTTTTTATACCTACCGCCACAGCGGCACCGGTAATTACATCAATGCTTGGAGGCAGTATCTCTTTCGTGGCGACGTATTCGTTGCTCTGCAATGCTTTTATAGCCGTGGCTGGTCCTGTGGTGCTCGCCGCGATAGGTGATAATCCTGATATGACTTTCCTGAAATCATCATTGCTTATATGCTCCAAGGTATTCCCGCTTATAATAGGGCCTCTGGCGTTGGCAATGATATTGCGTTATCTTGTGCCACGGCTTCATTCGAAGGTAGTGAGCCATCAGAGCCTGTCGTTCTATATGTGGGCAGTATCGTTGTTCATCATCGTCGGCAGTTGTGTGAGTTTTACAATCCGGACATGGGATGAAAAGCGGCTCCCGGCGGTAGTGATGCTTGTTGCCGGGGCTTTGGCAGTCTGTCTTCTGCAGTTTTACATCGGACGGAAAATCGGTGCGAGGTTTAATGACAGAGTATCTGGCGGACAGAGTCTCGGACAGAAGAATACGGTGCTTGCCGTGTGGCTCGCCATGACCTATATGACACCGATAGCATCTATCGCGCCTGCTGCATATATAGCGTGGCAGAACATTGTCAACTCCTGGCAACTGGTGAAAAAGTCTTCAATAAAAACGGATTGTTGATTATCTGTCGTTGCAGTCTCTGTTATTTTTGTCGGCAGTGTTGCATTTGTCGGAAAGGACGCAACCGCAGCATGATTTCCGGCTTTTGTTTTTAACGCGCTTTATGAATCTGACAACAAGCCATGTCAAGGCTGCCAGAATTATAATGGCTACTGCTGTGTATTGTATTGCAAGGTTTCTGTCCATTCAATCATTTTGTTTTTTAGGGTTGGCAGGCGATGTCTTATCCTTCTTATTATCTTTTTTAACAACTGAGTCGTTCTGTTGTTCGGCAATAATCTGTCTGTTTGAATTATCTTTAAGAACGGACATGACGATTTGCGAAATCATTTCCTTGAGCTGAGAAATGAACTCAGGCGCGCTGTATTCCCCACGCTCAATCTGACGCAGTCTTCCCTCCCAGATGCCTGTGAGTTTGGCACTTTTCAGCAATTCTTCCTGAATTACAGAAATGAGTTCAATCCCGGCAGGGGTGGCTCTCAGTGATTTGCGTTCTTTTCGGATGTAACCCCTTTTATATAGAATTTCTATTATAGCGGCTCTTGTTGATGGTCGTCCGATGCCGTTTGCCTTAAGAGCTTCTCTGAGTTCTTCGTCTTCAACAGACGCTCCGGCAGTTTCCATTGCTTTTAAAAGCGTTCCTTCAGTGTAATATTTAGGCGGTTGGCTTGTTTTCTTCATAAGCTTCGGAACATGAGGCCCTGATTCTCCTTTTGTGAAGGGCGGCAACACGGCAGTTTCGTCATCTTTCCGGTCATCGTCATTCTTGTCTGCATCGGCTGAAGAACTGATGCCTTTTCGAGACTGATATACGAATTTCCATCCTTGGTCTGTTATGACGCGCCCTGTGGCTTTGAATTTATATTTCCCCGCTTCAGCCTTGACGGTTGTCTGTTCAAAAGAACAATCGGGGTAGAAAACGGAGATGAAACGCAAAGCTATGGTGTCAAACACATTGCGTTCATCCATTGGGAGGGATTGAGGGAGGGGCTGACCGGTAGGAATGATTGCGTGGTGGTCAGTAACTTTGGAGTTGTCGAATACCTTTTTGCTTTTTTTCAGTTTTTCGCCGCGCAATGGCTGAAGGATGTCTGTGTAATGCCGGCTTATCCCATTAAGTATGTTTTTGCATTTGGGATACATGTCGTCAGTCAGATATGTTGTATCGACACGAGGGTATGTTGCGAGTTTTTTCTCATAAAGCGATTGTATGGCTTTGAGAGTGGCGTCAGCACCCATGCCGAATTTCTTGTTGCATTCAACTTGCAGAGATGTCAGGTCAAAGAGACGAGGTGGAGCCTCTTTCCCTTTTTTCTTTTCTACATCTGTAACCGTAAGGGGGTATTGTGCCACATCTTTCAGGATTTCTTCACCTGCTTCCTGTGTCGCAAACGCTTTCAGAGCGGAAGAAAATGTGGTGTCTCTGTAGACTGTCTTGAGTTCCCAAGTGTCTTTGGGTACAAAATTTTCGATTTCCAGCTGGCGGTTCACAACCAGTGCGAGTGTAGGTGTCTGCACTCGCCCCACCGACAGAATCTGGCGGTCTTTGCTGTACTTGATTGTATATAATCGGGTTGCGTTTATGCCGAGAATCCAGTCGCCGATGGCTCGGCATAATCCTGCGGTGTATAGGGGTTCGAGCTCATCATGGCTTCTGAGATTCGCGAATCCCTCCCTGATGGACTCATCTGTAAGAGAGCTTATCCATAATCTTTTTACCGGTTTCCTGCACCCTGCCTTCTGCATCACCCATCTCTGGATAAGTTCTCCCTCTTGACCGGCATCGCCACAGTTTATCACTTCATCACACTGTTCTATCAAGCTTTTTATTGTGTTGAACTGTGTCTCGATGCTTTGTTGGGGAATTAGTTTAATGCCGAATTTCAGAGGAATCATGGGCAGTGAAGACAATGACCATCTTTTCCAGTCGAGTGTATAATCGGCAGGTTCCTTGAGAGTGCAGAGATGTCCGAAAGTCCATGTCACGCAATATCCGTTGCCTTCATAATAGCCCGGATGCTGGGTGTTAGCGCCTATGATGCGGGCTATGTCCCTGCCGACGCTCGGTTTCTCAGTTATGCAGAGTATCAATGTGTTATAACTTTTTAGCTTCGTTCCAGATTGCGTCCATTTCAGAAAGAGTCAGGTCTTTAATTGATTTTCCAGCCTCTCTGGCTCTTTCTTCTATGTGGTTGAATCGTCTGATGAATTTTTTGTTTGTCTTTTCAAGAGCGTTCTCAGGATCTACGCCATAGAGTCTTGCGGCATTGACCACAGAAAACAACAAATCTCCGAATTCCGATTCCAATGCATCGGGATTGTCATTGTTTTCAATTTCCATTTCGACTTCGGTTATTTCCTCCTTAACCTTGTCCCACACCTGTCGGCGCTCCTCCCAGTCAAAGCCCACGTTGCGTGCTTTCTCCTGTATTCTGCTTGCCTTTATCAAAGCCGGCAGAGCCGAAGGCACTCCTCCGAGAACGGTTTTGTTGCCTTTTTTCTCACGAAGTTTTATCTGTTCCCAATTCTGAGACACTTCTTCTGCGTTGCTTACATTGACATCGCCATAGATATGTGGATGTCTGAATTTGAGTTTTTCTACCAGAGAGTCACACACATCGGCAATGTCGAAGTTTCCCTTTTCCTCTGCGATGCGCGAATAGAAAGCCACATGCAGCAGGACATCGCCAAGCTCCTTGCGAATGTTTGGAATGTCGTCAGTAATGAGAGCGTCAGCGAGTTCGAAGACTTCCTCTATTGTGTTAGGGCGCAAGGACTCGTTGGTCTGCTTGGCATCCCATGGGCATTGAACCCTCAGAGTGTCAAGCACATCAAGAAAGTCGCCCATGGCGCGCAATTTCTCTTCTTTAGTATGCAGTGGAGTCATATTCATATTTTTTATTTACAAAATTAGTCATAAATTTCCAAAGAGGTGTCTGCCCGAGTCTTTTTTATGGTATTTGACGCGTTTTAACGCGAAAATGTTAAATATTTGTGGAATAATTATTATCTTTGTGGATTGAAATCATTTGTATGAACAAAGTATTAAATCCGACGAGTGTAAAGGAGTTCTCTACTCTTTTGGAACAGAGCGAAAAAATCGTTCTTACATGCCACGTGCATCCTGACGGCGATGCCATAGGGAGCACACTCGGTCTCTGGCATCTTCTCAAGAGCATCGGCAAACAGCCATCTGTGGTTGTGCCGGATGTTCCACCGAGATCATTGCGTTTTCTGCCTGATTTCAATGAGATCGCTGTCTATACGAGACATGACCCTTATTGCAGCCGTCTTGTCGAAGAGAGTGACCTGATACTGTGTTGTGATTTCAACAAACCTTCGAGGCAGGATCATCTTGCTCCACTTATACAGGGAGCATCAGCGCGTAAAGTGCTTATAGACCATCATGAGGGTCCGGATATTGATTGCGCGGTTGAGTTTTCTTATCCGGAGATGTCTTCGACATGTGAGCTTGTGTTCAGAATTATAGCGGCGTGCGGGTTATATAGCGATATTGACAGGAATTGTGCCACATGCCTTCTGACAGGACTTATAACGGACACACAGAATTTTACTGTCAATTGCAAGAATCCCGAAGTATATGAAATCCTCACCAGATTGATGGAAAAAGGTGCGGAAAAAGGTAAGATCATCGAGGAGTGTGTCAAAGCCTGCAGTTATGACAGTCTCAGGCTGAAAGCGTATGCCGTGTGTGATAAACTTGAAATTTTTACGGAGCACAGAGGATGCCTTATCACCCTCTCAAAAGAAGAACTTGACCGTTTCAACTATGAGAAGGGAGACACGGAAGGTCTTGTTAACGAGGCTTTGAATATCCGGGGCATGGTGTATTCAATATTCATGCGTGAGGATCCCGACTGCATAAAGGTGTCGGCACGCAGCAAGGTAAATTTCCCTGTTTCCCGCATTTGCTCCGAGCTATTCAACGGGGGAGGACATCTTCAGGCGTCAGGAGGAGAGGTTCACGGAACCCTTGAGGAATGCCGTGAATTACTGATAAAGAATCTTGACAGGTATGACAGGTATCTTCCAAAACGTTTTGAGAAACTGGATGTGCGTCAGCAATGACCCGGATGCAAGAGTTGTGTAATATTATAAAAGAATAAATATCAACATTATAAATGAGAATAAATACAAAGATAGTAATGGCATCGGTGCTGACAGGCATCATGCTTTCGATGAGCAGTTGTGAAGAGACAAAGAGCTATTCCGAACTTCTGACTGAAGAGGAGCATGCGGTGAACTGGTATCTTGCCCAGCATATTGTATCGCTTGAGATACCGCAGAATGGTGACTTCGAAGTTGGAGAGGATGCTCCATATTATAAAATGGATAAAGACGGCTATGTATATATGCAGGTCATCAACAAGGGATCAGAAACCGACAGACCGGAGAAAGGAGATCTTGTCTATTTCCGTTTTATGAGACTGAATTTGAAAAATTATCAGTCTTCCGGGTCTGAGGTCTGGGAAGGTAATTCAGAGGATCTGAACTTCACAAGTTCGAGTCTTGTATATGGAAATAATGTTCTGACTTCGACAACCCAGTATGGAGAAGGCATTCAGGTGCCTCTTGAGTATCTTGGCTATGATTCAGAGGTCAATCTCATTGTAAAGTCCCCCGAGGGATTCACGGAGGACACCAGTTCGTGTCTGCCTTATGTATATAACATAAGATATTTCAAGGCAGAGTATTGATTCGTTTAAAGTATTAAATCGCTAAATAGTATACAGAAGTGTCACTTATCAAATCAATTTCCGGAATCCGAGGCACTATCGGAGGAAAGGTGGGAGAAGGATTAAGCGCAGTGGATGTGGTTCGTTTCACGGCATCCTATGCATCGTTCATCAAAGAGTCATATAATGGAGACAGCAACACGATAGTTGTAGGTCGTGATGCGCGTATTTCCGGAAAGATGGTCGAGAATCTTGTTGTAGGCACGCTGATGTCTATGGGTTTTGATGTAATAAATATCGGCAAAGCCTCTACCCCTACGACCGAACTCGCTGTAGTAGGCGAGAAAGCTTGTGGAGGCATCATCATCACGGCAAGTCACAACCCGGTTCAATGGAATGCCTTAAAACTTCTGAATCACAATGGTGAGTTCCTTTCAGACGCGGAGGGAAAAGAAGTTATCCGCAGAGCGGAGAATGACGCGTATTCTTTTGCAGAGGTTTTTTCTTTGGGAAATACATACAATAACGAGACTTGGGCAAACCGTCATATAGAGATGGTGAAAGCTTTGGCACTTGTAGATACCGATGCTATATCCAAATGTAATTTTACGGTTGCTGTCGATGGCATAAACTCCGTAGGCGGTGAGATAATACCGATGCTTCTCCGCTCTCTTGGAGTCAATAACATCATTGAAATTAACTGCGAGTCAACCGGCAATTTCGCGCACACCCCTGAACCGATACCGCAAAATCTTACACAGATATCCGATGTAATGCGCAAAACAGGAGCAGATGTCGGTTTTGTTGTGGATCCTGATGTTGATCGTCTTGCGATTGTCATGGAAAACGGAGAGATGTTTGTGGAAGAAAACACGTTGGTCGCAATTGCTGACTATGTGCTTTCACATACACCCGGTGCGACTGTATCGAATCTCAGCAGCTCAAGAGGTCTGCGTGATGTGACACGTTCGCATGGATGTGAATATAGCGCGGCTGCTGTAGGTGAAGTCAATGTCGTGACAAAGATGAAAGAGGTGTGTGCCATCATCGGTGGCGAAGGTAACGGAGGAATCATATATCCGGAACTTCATTATGGTCGAGATGCGCTTGTTGGCGTGGCATTATTCCTTACACTTATGGCAAAGTCCGGAAAGAAAGTGTCTGAAATCAAAGCCGGTCTTCCACATTATGAGATTGCAAAGAATAAGATAGAACTCACTCCGGATATTGATGTAGACAAGATTCTCGAAGCTGTCAAACTGCATTTTGCTGATGAGGAGGTAAACGATATAGATGGAGTTAAAATCGATTTCGCCGACAGCTGGGTTCATCTTCGCAAGTCAAATACGGAACCGATTATTCGTATTTACAGTGAAGCTGCAACGATGGCGGAAGCGGATAAACTCGCCGACAGTATCAAGCAAATCATAATCTCCTTAAAATAACGTACCTTTGTAAGGTAAAAACATTATCCATATGCTTAAGAAATTCTTTCTTAATACGCTCTCTTCGTTTGTCGGAGCATGGATTGCTCTGGTTCTTTTCGGTGTGGTCGGAGTAATTGTGGCTGTCGGACTTGTCGTCGGCATGCACGGTACTGATGAAGTGGCAAGTGTAAAAAAACACTCGATTCTTACTCTCGAACTCTCTGGTTCGATTGTTGAATCCGAAACGCCGAGCTCGATTAACTATACAGCTCTGATGTCAGGTGGAATCGAGAAACCCCAGACATTGAATGTGATAGTCGAGGGGCTCAAAGAGGGTGCGGACAACAAGAATATAGATGCGCTTTATATCAAATGCGGCGCGGCACTTGCATCTCCGGCAACTTTCAATGCTATCCGCGAGGCGGTGAAAGAATTTAAGAAAACCGGAAAGAAGGTCTATGCATATGGAGATGTCTATACGCTTGGCACATATTATGTAGCATCTGTATCTGATAAAATTTTTCTGAATCCCTACGGAGAGATAGCCATTCAGGGTCTCGGTTCCACATCGATGTATCTTAAAGGACTTTTCGATAAGCTGGGTGTGGAGTTTCAGGTCGTTAAGGTCGGAACATTCAAATCGGCAGTTGAGCCTTATATCTCGACACAGATGAGTGAACCCGCCAGAGCACAGCTTGACACGTTGTTTTCCACAATGTGGGATTTCATGAAAGACGGCATCTGCGACAACAGAAAAAAACTGTCCGGATCCGAAATCGATTCTCTGGTCAATAACGGACTGATGTTTTCTACTGCTGATTTCGCTGCCGAATCAGGTTTTGTAGATGAGGTTGTATATGAAAGAGTGATGGATGAAAGGCTTGCAAAGCTTATTGACGTAGACAAAAAGAAACTGAATTTTGTCTCTCCATCAACACTTATTGGTCAGTTGCCTTGGACTGATGCTTATTCCAGTAAAAACAATATCGCAGTGCTGTATGCCACAGGTGAGATTGTGGACGGGGCATCTACCGGAATCAACTATCAGAAACTTGTTCCCATTATCACGCAACTTGCAGATGATGACAAGATCAAGGGTCTCGTGCTTCGTGTCAATTCTCCCGGAGGATCCGCATTCGGCAGTGACCAGATAGGTGAGGCACTGGATTATTTTCAGTCAAAGAAAAAACCGCTTGCGGTCTCGATGGGAGATTATGCGGCTTCCGGCGGTTACTGGATTTCATGTGGCGCAGACCGGATTTTTGCGGATCCTTTGACAATTACCGGTTCAATCGGCATTTTTGGACTTATTCCTAATGTGAAGGGACTTTCAGATAAGCTGGGAATTAATCCTCAGTCTGTCTCAACCAATCCTGCCGCAGATTTTCCGACATTGTTCACTCCGATGGATGAAAAGCAGTTGTCGATAATGCAGAAATATGTCGAGACCGGTTATGACCGCTTCATCAAGCGGGTTGCAACAGGACGCAAGATGACTGAGGCAAAAGTGCGTCAGATTGCTGAAGGACGTGTCTGGAATGCAATGAAGGCAAAGGAAATCGGACTCGTTGATGAGCTTGGTTCTCTTAAGGATGCAATTGAGTGGACGGCAAAAAAAGCTGACATCTACAGCAAATACGATGTGTCCGTATATCCTGTTTACGAACCTTCGTTCTGGGATGTGATCTCTATGGGTGACATCGAGGCTGTTAGAATGATGAAAGCTGTTTCGGACGGTGATTTTGATGAGGCTGGAATGCATATTGCAATGAAAATCCTTTCTCGCAGCCGCATATTGGCGCGTATGCCGGAATTTGAAGTGACTTTGGGAAATTGATAATTTCTATATAATGTCAGCTGTAGGCACTGTATTGACATGACACCTGAGACAAAAACGAAAATATTAAAATATATTCTTACTCCGTTATCATGGATATACGGGAGTGTCACCGCTGTGCGTAACTGGATGTTTGACAACAGAATTCTGCCTCAGGAAGAATTTGGTGTGCCCATTGTCAGTGTAGGCAATCTTACGGTAGGCGGCACAGGCAAGACGCCCCATACGGAATATATTGTCGGTATGCTGGCGATGGATTACAATACTGCTGTGTTAAGTCGCGGATACAAGCGCAAGACAAAAGGATTTATTCTTGCGAATTCCAACAGTACACCCGACAGTGTGGGTGACGAGCCACTGCAGATCTATCATAAGTTCGGCTCGCGTGTTAAAGTGGCTGTTTGCGAAGATCGACGCAGGGGGATACGCGAACTGATCAAACAGTTTCCCAATATAGAACTTATCGTTCTTGATGATGCGTTCCAACATAGGTATGTCAAGCCGAAAGTATCTGTCTTGCTTATGGATTACAGCCGCCCCGTATATAACGATCATCTGCTTCCGCTGGGCAGGCTGAGGGAAAGCATCCATCAGGTAAACAGGGCGGATATGGTCATTGTGACTAAGTGTCCGCAAGATATCATGCCTCTTGACTTCCGGCTTGTTCAGAAGAATCTTGATCTGATGAAATTTCAGAAGCTTTATTTCTCACGTTATACTTATGGGGGATTATTGCCGGTTTTCCCGGATGACGAGCCATATCAGGCATCATTGGGAGATTTTACAAAAAACGACACGGTTCTTTTGCTGACAGGCATTGCAAACCCTCGCGGTTTTGTTCGGCATTTCAAGAATTATCCATTCAAAATGAAAGTCTGTCATTTCCCTGATCATCATAATTTCTCAAGAGATGATCTTGAAAGTATACGGACGAAGTTTGACTCCCTTTCCGGTGAACGTAAAATAATACTGACAACCGAGAAAGATGCTGTCAGACTTGCCTATAATCCGTATTTCCCTACGCGTCTAAAGCAGATCTGTTACTTCATACCGATTGCTGTAAAAATGGTCAATGGACTCGACAGCTCGGATTTTATCACGGATTTGAAGAAGTCTATTGATTCTATTTCCGATTGATACTTTTTCGTTAGAAATTGTTGTGTATATCGGAGGGTTTCTATTTTTCTGGGTCTCAGCCCGGAATTTATCCAGGGTCAGGAAGTAGAAGGCAACTGTGAGGCTGTATGAAAACAGTCAGAAAATCAAATGTAATTTCAATTATTATTTAAACATATATAACCCTAAATCGAAAACAAATGGAAAAATCGTATTTGGAGAAAATAAAAGAAACAGCTGATTATATTCGTAAAGAGGTTGGAACTCTTCCCAAAATAGGAGTAATACTCGGCACTGGTCTTGGAGACCTTGTCAATCATATTGAGATTGTCAAGGAGATAGACTATCATGTAATACCCAATTTCCCTGTTTCTACAGTTGAGGGACATTCAGGAAAACTTATATTCGGAAATCTCGGAGGCAAATATATCATGGCAATGCAGGGACGTTTCCATTACTATGAGGGATACGACATGAAAGAGGTGACTTTCCCTGTAAGAGTAATGAAGGAGATAGGAGTGGAGACATTGTTTGTCAGCAATGCAGCCGGAGGTATGAACAAAGAGTTTAAGGTGGGAGATGTAATGGTTATCACAGACCATATCAACCTGTTCCCCGAGAATCCTCTTAGAGGAAAGAATTATAACGAACTCGGTCCGCGTTTCCCCGCAATGACAGAGGCTTATTCACTTGCTCTTGTGAACATGGCTGATGATATAGCACGCGAGCAGGGTATACGTCTTATGCATGGTGTGTATGTCGGCACACCCGGTCCGACGTTCGAGACTCCGGCAGAATACGAATATTTTCGTATTATAGGTGGTGACGCAGTGGGTATGTCTACAGTGCCTGAGGTTATTGTCGCCAACCACGCGGGAATGAAAGTTTTTGGTGTTTCCGTGATTACAGATCTCGGTGGTAAAGACATCAAAGAAGTGCCTACTCACGAGGAAGTGCAGAAAGCTGCGGTAAAGGCTCAGCCGGTGATGACCACTGTAATCAAAGAGATGCTTGCAAGGATCTGATGGAAAATCGGAATACAGAAATATCAAGCATTGGCGAGTTCGGGTTGATTGACCGTCTTACCAAAGATTTCCCGCTTAGAAATGACTCTTCGAAGAAAGGAGTGGGTGACGATGCCGCTGTGTTGTCGTATGGCGATAAAGAGGTTCTGGTCACAACAGATCTTCTTCTCGAGGGGATTCATTTCGATTTGCGCTATGTTCCATTGAAGCATCTTGGCTATAAATCCGCAATCGTAAATTTCAGTGACATTTACGCAATGAACGGAACTCCCAGACAAATTACTGTGAGTCTCGGTGTATCAAGCCGTTTTACAGTGGAACATATAGAAGAATTGTATTCTGGAATCCGTCTGGCATGCGAAATTTACGGAGTTGATCTTGTCGGAGGAGACACATCGGCTTCTGTCACAGGTCTTGTGATCAGTGTCACGTGTCTCGGTGAATCTTCGAAAGAAGACATTGTATATCGCAATGGCGCCAAAGAGACCGACTTAATCTGTGTAAGTGGTGACCTTGGGGCTGCCTATATGGGGCTACAATTGCTTGAACGGGAAAACAGAGTAGCTGCCGGCGCAAAAGAGGGTGAGTCTTTTCAGCCTGATTTCTCAGGCAAGGAGTATATTCTCGAAAGACAGTTGAAGCCTGAAGCCCGCAAGGATGTCATATCTATGTTGAGGGAAAAAGGAATCAGACCGACTGCCATGATGGATGTCAGCGACGGTCTTTCATCCGAACTTCTTCACATATGCAAAGCCTCCGGTGTTGGTTGCCGGATATATGAGGACAAGGTTCCGATTGATTATCAGACAGCTGTTATGGCTGAAGAATTGAGCATGAATCTTGTCATGACAGCCATGAACGGAGGAGAGGACTACGAGCTTCTTTTTACTGTGCCTCTTACTGAACATGACAAAATCAAGGATTTGAAAGGAATCAGCATGATAGGGTATGTGACCAAACCTGAACTTGGAGCTGCAATGGTGACACGTGACGGAGCCGAGTTGCCTATCACTGCCCAAGGGTGGAATGCCTTTACAAAGTGATTTTCAGACTTGGTTGTTAAATTGCACTGGCAAAATGTATGAATCGGGGATATCGTTGACATTATATCTCCGATTCATTATTTTTATCATATGTTAAAGGTAATTTAACAGAGAAGATTATTCAATTAAGTTAATAAATGCTATTTTTGCATTTCGATTGGGAGACCGCATGAAATACGGATACTTTCAGTTGTTGATTAATAAAGTGCTGTTGATTACAGCAAATAGACATAATAAATTTCAACCAGATTATGGAAGAAACAGTAAACATCCGGGAGCTCAACGACCTCATAGCTTCCAAGAGTAATTTTGTGAGCATGATCCGCACCGGCATGGATCGCAGGATCGTAGGACAGAAACATCTTGTGGACTCATTATTGATAGCTCTTCTTTGTAATGGGCACGTACTTCTCGAAGGTGTGCCCGGTCTCGCAAAGACATTGGCAATCAAAACTCTTGCGAGTCTGGTTTCCGCAAAATACAGCAGAGTCCAGTTTACTCCGGATTTACTCCCGGCAGATGTCGTGGGTACTCTTATATACAGTGTGAAGAAAGAAACTTTCGAAGTGAAGAAAGGACCTATCTTTGCTAATTTCGTTCTTGCCGATGAAATTAACCGTGCTCCCGCCAAAGTGCAGAGTGCGCTTCTTGAGGCTATGCAGGAAAGGCAGGTAACAATTGGCGATGATACATTCAAGCTTCCTGATCCATTCCTTGTAATGGCTACCCAGAACCCGATCGAGCAGGAAGGTACATATCCTCTTCCCGAGGCTCAGGTTGACCGTTTCCTTCTCAAAGTGGTGATCGGCTATCCGAACAAAGAGGAGGAGAAAGCCATCATCCGTCAGAATATCAGAGGCGAACAGACACCGGTCAATCCTGTGATAGATCCTCGTGAGATCATAGAAGTCCAGAAGATTGTAGAAAAAATCTATCTTGATGAAAAGATCGAGAATTATATAGTGGATATAGTGTTTGCCACACGTCAGCCCTCTAAATTCGGACTTAATGACCTTCAGGGAATTATATCCTTCGGTGCTTCTCCACGTGCGTCCATAAGCCTTGCTCTGGCATCACGCGCATATGCATTCCTGCAGGGTCGTGGATATGTTATTCCTGAGGACGTGCGAGCTGTGTGTCATGATGTTTTGCGTCACAGAATTGGTCTTACCTATGAGGCGGAGGCAAACAATATCGGCACAGATGAAGTTATAACTGATATACTCGACAAAGTCGCAGTGCCCTGATAAGCCTTTGACACATTCTTCACAAAACCATTTTGAATGGAAGCTAACGAACTCTTAAAGAAAATCCGGAAAATTGAAATCAAAACCCGGGGACTCAGCCAGAATATTTTCGCAGGAGAGTATCACAGTGCCTTCAAGGGACGTGGAATGATATTCTCGGAAGTCAGAGAATATCAGCCGGGAGATGATATCCGTGATATCGACTGGAATGTGACTGCCCGTCATAATAAACCGTATGTCAAGGTTTATGAAGAGGAGCGTGAACTTACCGTCATGTTGTTGGTTGATGTGAGCGGAAGCCGTAATTTCGGTGCCTGTGGTGAGGTCAAGAAAGAAAGGATGGCAGAGATCGCTGCCACCCTCGCTTTCTCTTCAATACAGAATAATGATAAGGTAGGAGTTATATTCTTCAGTGACAAGATTGAAAAATTCATACCTCCAAAGAAGGGTAAGAAACATATACTGCTTATAATTCGTGAGATAATCAACTTCGAACCAGAAAGTAGCGGCACGAACATAGATGTGGCACTCCAGTTTATGACAAATGCCATTAAAAAAAGGTGCTCGGCTTTTCTGATCAGTGACTTTATTGATGATCATGATTATTTCAAAAGTATGTCGATCGCAAACAGAAAGCATGATCTTGCGTCAATACAGGTATATGACCGACGCGATGCAGAAATGCCGGATGTGGGTCTTGTCCGTGTCCGGGATCTTGAACGAGGCACAGACCGTTGGCTCGACACCTCTTCATCGTCTGCGAGGAAGGCTTATGCCAAGGCATGGTATGAGCGTCAGCAACGTCTCGCGTCTGTTACCGCCCGCAGTGGTGTTGATCTTGCATCCGTAACTACTGACGAAGACTTCGTAAAAGCGTTGTTGGGATTATTCAGAAGACGCGGTTCGAGATAATCGAATAAATGGAATTTATAGATTCATTTTTATCCAGATGCTACAAAAAAAGACAATATTGGCGTTGACATTGGTGCTGATGGCGGTTTTGCCGCTGTCGGCATCCCGTACACTTGTCACTGCCAAACTCGATTCCGCGATTCTTATGATGGGGCGTATGACCCACATGAGGGTATCTGTGGATCAGAATAAAGATGCCAAAGGCGTTTTCCCTCTGTTTTATCAGATGAAGGAAAACGGTATTGTAGGTGTGTGTGGCGATAGTGTTGAGCTTCGTGCTCCGGTTAAGTCGGATACATCTGAAAAGGGAGGAATGCTTCATATTGAATATACAATTCCGGTTCAGGCATTCGATTCCGGTTATTATCAGCTTCCGGAAATAGCGTTTGTTGTCGGACGAGACACAGCCTTCTCCAACAAACTTGCCTTGAAGGTTGTTCCGGTTGTAGTAGATGCGAATACTCCAATTGATGATTATGCGAATGTCGCTGATCCCGAAGACAAGTCAATATTTGATGCCGTGCCTGATTGGGTTCTGGATTATTGGTGGATCATATTGTTGGTTGTTGTTGCTGTGGCGGCATTTCTGTATGCATGGATGAAATATAAGAAAGAGGGTTCCATATTAGGTAAGAAACCGGAACCTACTCCGTATGAAGTCGCTGTGTCAGCCTTGCGAGAACTTAAAGATAAGAAACTTTGGGAGCAGGGCATGGAAAAGGAGTATTTTACCGAACTTACGGATGTATTGAGAGTGTATCTTTTCGGACGATTTGGTATTAACGCTATGGAAATGACGTCTCGTCAGATTCTTGGCGCGCTTAAGAACAACAAGGAGACTCGTGACAAGCGTGATTATATACGGCAGATACTAAACATGGCGGATTTTGTGAAATTCGCGAAAGTGCGTCCTTTGCCGGATGACAATATAGCATCATTTGAAAATGCATTGAAATTTGTAGAAGAGACCAAACCTCTTCCACCGGCTGATGATGATGAGCAATCTCCGGAAACCAATCAGAATCAAAAAGATAATTCAAAGAAAAAGAATAAGAATAAGAAAAAAACTGAAAGAAAGGAGGTGAGTCGTGATGTTTAAGCATCCTGCACTGCTGCTGTTGTTTCTGATATATATACCTCTTGTAGCGTGGTATATATGGAAATGGCGAAATTCGAGTCCATCGATGGGAGTCTCGACCACTTCTGCGTTTTCAGGTATCCGTACGTCATGGAAAGTCTGGCTGATGCATCTCTGCTTTGCTCTGCAGCTTGTCGCGATTGGCGGGTTGATTGTTGCCTTGGCTCGGCCTCAGACACACGATTCGCAGCGTACATCCAGAGTTAAGGGTACTGATATAGTGCTGGCACTTGACATATCAAGCTCGATGCTTGCCACAGATCTTGCCCCTACACGGTTCGATGCAGCCAAAGATGTGGCACGTAAATTCGTAAGCCAACGTGTTGATGACAATATCGGTTTTGTCGTTTTTTCCGGAGAAAGTTTGTCGCTGATGCCTTTGACAAATGATAAACCGGCTCTGATTAATGCTATAAGTGGCGTAAAGACAGGATTGTTGAATGACGGTACTGCAATCGGAGATGGTCTGTCAAGTGCGATAAACCGTCTGACGTCAGGTAAAGCCAAGTCAAAAAGTATAATCCTTCTTACGGACGGAACAAATAATGCAGGTGATGTGGCTCCTGCCACAGCAGCGCGCATAGCGAAGGAAAAAGGGATAAAAGTCTACACTATAGGTGTCGGTACCAACGGTACAATTCAGATTACGGATCCCTACGGATTCTCGACTACCACGATGGAAACAAAAATTGATGAGACTGCCCTCAAAAATATAGCAGATATAACGAATGGAAAATATTTCAGGGCTACTGATTCAAGAATGTTGCGCGAGGTTTTCAATGAAATTGACGCACTTGAGAAAACTACTCTTGATGTCAATAAATTCACACAGACTGAAGAAAACTTTATGCCGTGGGTTCTTGCAGCTATTTGTGCTGTGGTACTGCAACTTCTGATAAGATATACTTTACTTCGCAGAATTCCTTGATTAATACAATATAGAGATGTTTAGTTTCGCATATCCAAAAATACTGTTTCTTTTGTTACTTGTACCGCTGTTCGTGCTCTTGTATGCGTGGGCGCGTTTTACAAGGAACAGGAAGCTGAAGAAATTCGGCAAAAAAGACTCCATTTCCGCTCTGATGCCGGATGTGTCTCCTTATAAGCCGCCAATCAAGATTACTCTTCAGATGATTGCGCTTGCTTTTATTATAATTGCATTTGCAAGACCCTGGGGAGGCATAAAGGATCAGAAGACCACGAAGGAAGGCATCGAGGTCATTATTGCCATGGATGCATCCAATTCGATGCTTGCTTCAGCAACCGACGATCCTCAGGGTCCAGACAGGATGCGAACTGCCAAGATGACTCTTGAAAAACTTATAAATCGTCTGGACAATGATAGGGTAGGTTTGATTATGTATGCCGGCTCCGCCTATACGCTCATTCCGGTTACCAATGATTATGTATCTGCCAAGATGTTTCTTAATTCAATCGATCCCTCCCAAATCGCGGATCAGGGAACAAATATAACCGCAGCTCTTGACATGGCTTCTGCATCATTCAGCGAAGATAAGAATATCGGCAAAGCTGTGATTCTAATAACGGATGCTGAAGAACTCGATGACAGTGAAAGCGTTATGACTGCGGCGAAGACTGCTGCTAAGAATGACATTCAGATTGATGTTGTCGGAGTTGGCAGTTCAACTCCGGTTCCGCTAAATGTCAATGGTCAGCCTCTGATTGATGAGCAGAGTGGCGAAACTGTAAGGACAGCGCTTAATGAAGATCTCGCTGCCGATATTGCTAAAGCGGGGAAGGGTATATATGTGAATGCATCAAACAAGGATGCGCTTACTGAGCTTGACAAACAGCTTGATACTCTTAAGAAATCCGCGTTTGAGTCAAGTCTTTACGCACAGCACGATGAATTATTTCCGATCTTTGCATGGCTGGCTATATTGTGTATTGTACTTGATATTTTTGTGCTTGACCGTAAAATCGGCTGGCTTGACAGATTTACTTTCTTTTATAAGGAGGATAAGAAAAAATGAAGACTACGTTGAATTATATAGCCCCGCTGTTGTTTCTGGTTTTATCTGCTTTTTCTCTTTCTGTAAACGCGCAGTCAGTGAGAGAAGAGCGTAAGTTGATCAGTGAGGGGAACAAGCTCTTTACGGAAAGAAAATACGCGGAAGCTGCAAAAAAATATGAGCAGGCGTTAGGTGTCAATTCTTTGTCGGCTGTCAGCCGCTATAATCTGGGACTTGCCCAGATCAAACAGGTTACCAACCCTCAGGATACCACACCTAAAAGCAAGTCTCTACTTGATGGTGCCAGAAAGAATCTCGGAGCAGTGGCTTCCTTGGCAAAAGATAAACCGGGACTCGCATCAAAAGCCAATTACAATCTTGGAAATCTTGAGTATAATACGAAGGAGTATAAAAATGCCATAGAGTATTATAAGCAAGCCCTTAGAATCAATCCGGAAGACGAGTCTGCAAGGAAAAATCTGCGAATTGCCCAGAAACAAATGCAGAATCAAGATCAGAATAAAGATCAAAACGAGCAGAACAAGGACCAGAACAAGGACCAGAATAAAGACCAGAATAAGGATCAGAATAAAGACCAGAATAAAGACCAGCAGAATAATAACAAAGACGATAAAAAGGAGAACGACAAGAATAACAGCATAAGCCAGCAGACAGCAAACCAGATTTTGCAGGCGATGGACAATAAAGAGAATCAGACGCGTGCAAGAGTGAACCGGGCTAACAAGGGGGAGAAATCAAATGCGTCAGGAGGATCGAGAAAGAAATGGTGATATGAAAACAGAAGTGTGGCGCCGACACATATTCAGGTATACCGTGATTGTTTCAGCATTGATTGTTGGAATGCTGTCTGCCAATGCTAAAAATCATGAAGATCTGTTTGTCAGATGTTCGATTGATCAGTCATCGTTTTATAGTCATGAATGTGTCTGTGCTACGATGTGGCTGTATACCCCTTATTCTGATATTGCATTTGTAAACGAGGTTGAATCGCCGCATCTTAAAACCGGAGAGTTTTCATATATCTCAAGGGTGCAGAATTTTCATAAGTCTCACAGGGAAAAAGTTGACGGGAAATTGTATTATGCGTTTCCGCTTGCATCGTTTGTGTTTGCGATGAATGATGCAGGTAAGTATACAATGCAGTCTGGAAAATTCGAAATAGGAATAAATTTCCCTGTCGTATATGAAGATCCGTTTTTTGGAAAAGTAAGAACTGCCGAGACGAGATCTTGCATTGTGGATATGAAGCCTGTAGACTTTAAAGTTAAATCTTTGCCTGCTGCGAAAGATACGGTTGCATTTTCAGGTGCAGTCGGAAAATTCAGTGTAAGCACAGTTGTTCCGCGTGGCGACATAATAGTGAATGAAGAGGCGAGCATTATTGTTATTGTGAAAGGAAGAGGGCTGTTGGGTTCTGACATTCTACCTGAATATCGTGATGCATTCGGAGAAGGAAACAAACTGAAATCTATTTCTGAGCAACTTAATACATATTTTGATGGAGAGTCGATTGTTTCAGAGCTTGAACTCGAATGTGAGTTTGTGCCTACGGATATCAGGAATTGCCGGATAGGTGCAGTCAGGTTCGGTTATTTCAACCCGGAAACCAAGAGATTCGAAGTGGCGGAGTCCGAGCCTGTAGATATTGATGTAAAGTCTTCAGCAGTGAAAGTCGAACCAGTGTATATTTAAACAATTCTTATGTTAAGAAAAACGAGCATATTGCTTATGATGCTGCTGATGTCGGCACTTTCGTCATTGGCAGGGTCTGTGCGTCTTTACGAGAGTCCGGCGCGAGGTAAGCGGTCCATAGAGGTGGGAGACATGTTTTACATATATGTCGAGGTCAGCGATATCGATGGCAGACCGGAGATTCCTTCAAACATCGGTGGCGCGAAGGTTATGTATTTCGATCATACGGGTCAATCATCGCGGATGTCAAATGTAAATGGTCATGTAACACAATCGACCAGCAATACATGGACTGTCACGCTCCGTGCTCAGAAAGAAGGCACATATTCATTCGGACCGATTACCGTGGGCGGAGTGAAGAGTAACCAGCTCAGATATACGATCGGTGCTCGGGGCACAGGTACAAACAATCCAGCTGGGGGAAAGAATCCGGATAATTCCGCTTCTTCCGGAAACACATCCGACAAACCTAAATTTATAGGTAAGGGTGACGGCAACCTATTTATGAGAGCGAGTGTATCGGAATCGAATGTCTACGAGCAGCAGGCACTTGTATATACGGTAAAATTATATACAACATATGACGCTATCAAATTTATAGGAGCCACTGCCGCACCCAAGTTCGACGGATTCGTTGTCGAAGAATCAAAAGCTGTTTCAAGTTCACTGGATTATGAGACTCTGGATGGAAAGACATACGCGACAGCAGTGATTGCAAGATATATAATATTCCCTCAGATGACTGGGCAGTTGAAGGTTATTGGAAACACATATACTGTTTCTGTTGATCAACGTGAGTATTATCATGATCCTTTCTGGGGAAATATGGCAGTGAATTCACCTTTGCAGCTGAATGTGAGTCCGAATGATCTTACTGTAAATGTCAAAGCTCTCCCATCTCCTAAGCCAGCTGATTTTTCAGGTGGTGTAGGTAAATTCACAATCGCATCGCAGTTGAAATCCAATAATTTCAAAACAAATCAGGCAGCCTCGATTGAATATATCGTTACCGGTTCTGGCAATCTCAAATATATTCAATTGCCGGATCTTTCAACCTCTTTCCCTCCTCAGCTTGAAGTTTATACACCCAAGACAGATGTAAAAGCAAATGTCGGTTCATCAAATGTCTCTGGTTCCGTTTCATTTGATTATTCTTTTATGCCGCTTGAAGAGGGTGATTTTAAAATACCTTCTGTAAGCCTCGTGTATTTTAATCCTGAAACGGGTAAATATGAGACATCGACTTCAAAAGAATATAATATCATAGTCGGAAAAGGAAAGGCCTCCGGCAAATCACAGACCAACACGAGGCTTAAATTTGATTCAGGTCTACAGAAAGTTACTTTCGAAAAACTTTCAAAAGATCATAGTCCCGACATATATAAGTTCAGCTACTGGTTATGGTACATCATACCGTTTGTGTCATTGATAATCTCAGTTATTGCGTACAGAAACTATCTTAAGTCGCATGCGGACATGGCTGCCTTTAACAGCCGTCGCGCGAATAAACTTGCACGCCGCAGGCTTAGGAAGGCGGCAGCTGCAATGAAGTCTGACAATTCAGAAACCTTTTACGATGAGCTTCTCATTGCATTGTGGGGTTATTTGGGCGATAAGCTTAAGATGCCGACTTCCGAACTTATGAGAGACAACATCAAGACAGTGCTGGAAACCGAGGGTATACCCGAAGACAATATTTCAGAGCTGCTTGATATTCTTGACAGGAGCGAGTTCGCAAAATATTCGCCTGCGTCAGGGAAAGCCGGGATGTCTGAACTTTATGACAATGCGATAGAGGCAATAAACAAACTTGAAAAATCTTTTAAGGCAGTCAAATGAAAATGAATTATAGGATAATATTTTTTATAGCGTCGGTATTATTGATGCATCCTTTGAGTGTTATGGCGGACAATTCGCTTGAAAGTGCGGAAAAAGCATACAATGAAGGGAAATTTGCCGAGGCGGCTGCTATTTATGGCAAAATTTCGCAGGAACACGGAGTTTCCGCATCTTTGTTGGCAAATATGGGTAACGCGTATGCAAAAGCCGGAGATTACGGACAGGCATTTCTGTGTTATGAACGGAGTCTTTATCTTGATCCCTCGTCTAATGAGGTCAGGAATAACCGCGCATATATTCTTTCAAAGATAGAAGATGGCAACAAAGCCAATGCCAAAGGCAAAAATATATCTGTAGTTGCAGATGAACCGTCATTCTTCTCGCGGGTGAAACGATATGTCACATACAGTCATACGTCAGACACATGGGCGGTATGGGGTGCAGTTTCCTTTGTCCTGCTCTGTGGTTGCATTGCATTGTATATATTCCGCACGGAAGTACTGTTGCGTAAAATCGGTTTCTTTGGCGGATTGTCTCTGCTGGTATTGTGTGTTGTCTTTATGACATTCTCATTTGCATCGGCAAAAGCATGTCAGTCTCATGACCGTGGTGTTATCACCGGCTTCAAGGTGGTATTGCTTACCGAGCCTTTTTCATCTGCAAAAGCTGTTGGAACTCCGCTTGAACGGGGCACCCCACTTGATATTCTTGAGTCAGAAAACAGTCAGGATGGCACCGTCGAATGGTATAAGGTCCGTCTGAATTCAGAGTTTGCCGGGTGGATTCAGGCATCGGATTTCGAAGTGATTTGACGCAGATGGAAGACAGATTAAAAAACGATGTTTTATAACACTTTAAATTTGTGGCGATACTCTTTGTTAAAATGAATTAAATTTCATAACTTAGCAAAACAATAATATCGATTACTAATATTTATTAATAGGAATAATAATCAAAAATACAGAAACCATGAGCAAGACAATCACATTCAACGAGCTCCGCAGACTCAAAGACAGTCTGCCAGATGGCTCGACCCATCGTATCGCAGATGAACTCAATGTCACCGTTCAGACAGTTCGCAATTATTTCGGGGGCGTAAACTATCAGTTTGGCAAAAACGCCGGAATGCATATCGAACCGGGTCCCGACGGTGGCATCGTTGTTTTGGATGACACCACAATCTATGATATGGCTGTCAAGATTCTTGAAGAACAGAACGAGCAACAGTAAAATCAACGGTATTATCAGTCTGCCATGATAGATATAGACGATTTCATCACGTTGGTGATACACACGCCCGCACATGCGCAAAATCTCAGGAATATTCTTGAGAGCCACGGCATGGAAGTAAGGCTTGAGGATTTTGTGTCGTTTAAATCACCAGTGGCAGTGGCACAGCGAGTAAAGATCCGTCCAAAAGATCTGCCGCTTGCGTTGAAAATTATTGAGAGTGGCGAAGGGTATTCACCCGCTCTCATAGATATGAAGATGGCGGGAATGAGCGGAAATCTGCTCATCCCCGTCGATTTTTCCGATTCGAGCCGGCTTGCCGTAAATATCGGCTTCAAGCTGGCTCGTCGGATAGGAGTGCATCCTGTGATTATGCACTCATACGTGGCTCCGATTTTTACAGCCGGAGCTTCGGACGATGTGTTTGGGGAAAACAGCGAGACTCTCGCTGCGGAAGAATCGAGAGATGTGAGAGATATGGCTTCGAAAAAGCTTTCGAAGTTTTGCAGTGATATCAAACTGTCTCAGAAAGAGGGATGTATTCCGGATATAAAGTTTTCTACCAGTTTGCTTGAAGGAGTTGCTGAAGAGTCGATACTTCAATATTGCAAGGAGACTCCTCCGGCATTGGTTGTCATGGCGACAAGAGGTAAAGACAAAAAAGAGGAAGAACTCATAGGGAGCGTAACCGCGGAAGTGCTTGATTCTTGTCGTGTTCCTGTGTTTACTGTGCCTGAAAACTGTAAAATAGAGAAGGTTGAGGATATAGTGCACCTTATGATGTTTTGCAATCTTGACCAGCATGACATAATGACTGTAGATACGCTTATGCGTATGTTCGATTATCCGAAATGCCTTATAACTCTTGTGCCTGTGATGCAGCGCAAGGCGACTAAGATACGAGATAAAATCGAAGCATTGTGCGAGTTCTTCAACAGCAATTATCCGACATCCAGATTTAAAACATTTGTGCCGGATTTAAAGGATTTCAGGAATGAAATAGATGTGGCGATTCCCAAGAAGGGGGTTGATCTTCTGATAGTGCCTAACAAGAAAACGAATGTGTTCAGTAGGATTTTTCGTCCTACTATTGCTCATAAATCATTGTTTGAAAGAGATATGCCAATGTTGGTAATCCCTGTTTGAATTTGTTTTTTGTATGATATATCCATCTGATTTTGAGTCAAAAATTGGATTTGACTATTTGCGTGCTTGTGTGTCTGAGAATTGTCAGAGTTCCATGGGGAAAGCGGAAGTTGCAAAAATGACATTTTCTTCAGATTTCAGTTTTATAAAGACTGAACTCGGATGCGTTGAAGAGATGATGCGAATAATTTCCGCAAATCAGCCTTTGCCTTTGGATAATATTCATGACATTGTGCCATATCTGGTTGAAATCAGGGCTGACGGATCATATATGGTATCAGACCGTCTGTACAGACTTATGAGGATGCTCCGGATGATGTCGGATTTGTCGGTGTTTTTTAAAAGTTCCATAGATTCCGAGTCTGGAGTGACACCATATCCATGTCTTGTCAATGCATTTGCAGATATTGCACTCTTCCCCTTGATCGTGTCTGAGATTGAGAGGTGTGTAAACAAATTCGGCGAAGTTAAGGACAGCGCTTCGCCGGCATTGTCAGAAATAAGGTCTCAGATACGCTCGGCATCCGGCTCTATGCAACGTGCCATGAGGCGGGTAATTGACAGAGCTGTTGCAAACGGCATCGTCGAGAAGGATGCTTCTCCATCCATAAGGGATGGCAGAATGGTGATTCCTGTCACAGCTGCAAATAAAAGGGGAATACAAGGAATTATACATGATGAGAGTGCGACAGGGAAGACCGTGTTTATTGAACCGGCAGAGGTTGTGGAGGCGGGTAACAGGCTTCGGGAACTCGAGATGGAGGAAAGACGCGAGATCATAGCTATACTGAGAGGTATTGCGGATTTTGTGCGTCCGCACATCGATGACATAATCGAGGCTTGTCGAAGTATAGGTCGCCTTGATTTCATAAGAGCCAAAGCGATATTCGCAATAGACCTCGATGCCCAGCTCCCCCATATCGAGGATAAGCACGAAATCGAATGGTATCATGCTGTACACCCCGGACTTGTTATGGCATTGCGCCCTCAAAGCAGGGCAGTTGTGCCTTTGAATCTGAATCTTACTGAAGACCGACGTATTCTTATTATATCCGGACCCAATGCTGGAGGAAAATCCGTATGTCTAAAGACCACCGCTGTCGTTCAGTATATGATGCAGTGTGGTCTGATGCCCACGGTCTATAATAATTCGCATATGGGAATATTTAAGAATATTTTCATAGACATCGGTGACGAACAATCGTTTGAGAACGACCTCAGCACATATTCTTCACATCTGAAGAATATGAAATACTTTATAAATCATACAGATGAAAGGTCTTTGATTCTTGCAGATGAAATGGGCTCAGGCACAGAGCCGCAGATAGGCGGTGCTCTTGCTCAGGCGATACTCCAGAAACTTGGGAAATCCGGTTGTATGGGCATTGTTACCACCCATTATCAAAACCTTAAGACTTTTGCAGATTCGGAATCCGGCTTTGTGAACGGTGCTATGCTTTATGACCGTCAGCATCTACAGCCGACTTTCGAACTGTCGGTAGGCAATCCGGGCAGTTCCTTCGCGCTTGATATTGCCACAAAAATTGGTCTGCCGCGTGATGTTATAGAAGAAGCCAAGGAAATAGTCGGAAGCGATTATGTCAATCTTGATAAATATCTTTCGGAGATTGCACGTGACAGACGTTATTGGGCAAATAAACGTCAGAATATACGGGAGAAAGAGAGTAAGCTCGATTCCTTGTTGTCGAATTATGAGGAGACTGCCGGAGATCTAAGGGCACAGCGTAAGGCGATAATAAATGATGCGCGTAAAGAGGCACGGGAAATTCTGGAGGGCGTGAATGCGAAAATCGAGCGTACTATTCTTGAAATCCGGAAGGCGGAAGCTGAAAAAGAGAAAACAAAGGCTCTCAGAAGAGAATTGGATGAACTCAAGAAAAATGTAATTGAAGATGCTGATTCATCAGTTGTAGACAAACTTCCCAAGGCGCTGGCTCCGTTGCGGCATAAAAGCCGCAGGGTAAATGAAAACGCAAGAATTGCTGGAAATGACACTATCAAGGGTAAGACGGCAGTGAAAGATTTGCAGCCTGGAGATTATGTGAAGATGATCGATGGCTCGATGACAGGAAAGGTGTTGTCTGTAAATGGGAAGAAGGCTGAAGTCGCGTTCGGATCGCTGCGTACAATCGTTGATACCATCAAACTTAGGCTAACTTCAAAACCTAAGGAGTCGGCACTGAGTTCTTCGATGACTATTTCATCGGCGATATCAGAAGAGAGTCGGAAACGGCAGTTGAATTTCAAGAACGAGATAGATGTCAGGGGTATGCGGGCAGACGAAGCATTACAGGCGGTCACGTATTTTATAGATGATGCCATTCAGTTCAGTGCTGCAAAAGTAAGGATACTGCACGGAACCGGTCATGGCATATTGAAAACATTGATCAGAGAACAGTTGAGAGCAAATGGAGCGGTCCGTCATTTTGAGGATGAGGATGTGCGTTTCGGAGGTGCCGGAATTACTGTTGTGGATTTGGAATAATGGATTGCAAATTGTAATTTTGCGTTTCGAAATTTCATAAGAATGAAACGTTTTAAATATACCCCTTTGTGGTTGCTTCTTTCGGTTGCCTTGTCTGTAATTGTTACAATATCTTTTATGGAAGATATAAGGATAGGGGAGTGGACTGTGAAAAAGGCGCCGATAAAAGAATTTATTCTTCAAGATAATAAATTCGATTTACTTGCAGACTCTGATATAAACGCATCGGATTCGGCGGAGATTGTGGGTGGTGTGTCGGCAGATGAAGTCGTCAAGACTGATTCTCTTCCGCAAAATCTTTTTATATTCGGAGATTCAATGACGTTTAATCTTGCATTGAGACTTGCGCAGTATGCACGTCAGAACGGTCATGTGATCCATTCTGTAAATTGGGATTCGAGCAATACAAAAATATGGGCTGAGCATGACACGCTCAGATATTATATCGACAAATACCGTCCGACACAGATTTTCATATCATTGGGAAGTAATGAAATGTACTTCAGGAATCCGGAGACACGTGCGCCGTATGTAAAAAAGATCCTTGAGGTCATTGATACTATTCCTTATGTTTGGATCGGACCTCCTAATTGGAAAGAGGATACCGGTATTAACGATATGCTGCAGCGCATTTGCAAAAAAGGAGCTTTTTTCCGGTCTGAGGGGATGGAATTTAAGCGTAAGAAAGATAATATCCACCCGACACGGGAAAGTTCATCGTTATGGGTAGACAGTATAATGCGGTGGATTCCGAAATCCTCGCATCCTTTCATAGTGGAGATGCCGTCAGATTCCATTGGAAAGGTTAATCCTAATATAGTTTTCCTGAAAGCACTCAATAAATAAGTTCTAAGTCTGTCATGTTTGATAATCTGATCAATAACATTGAACATATATACGTCAACATAGCAGGGATGTTCAGATATGATTCCGCGGCTCCGATGTTGTTTTCCAGTGGTCTGTTCTGGATTCTATTTCTGATATTCATCCCGTTTTATGCAATGCTTAAGAAAAGCAGGATGCGTATGATTGTGTTCGTTGTTCTGTTTTCTCTTTATTTCTATTATAAATCAAGCGGATTCTTTTTCCTGATGCTGATCGGCACATCTTTGGTCGATTGGCTTATATCCAAAGCTATATTCAGAGTGGATTCCCGTTCCGGGAAGAAGTGCCTCATGTGGTTTTCGATAATACTTTCATTATCGATTCTGGGTTACTTCAAGTATGCGAATTTCTTTTTATGGAATTGGAACCAGATGGTACAGGGCAATTTTCAGCCGCTTGATATTATATTGCCGGTTGGTATTTCGTTTTATACTTTCCAGTCAATATCTTATGTGGTGGATGTCTACAAAGGGAAGATTGCTCCAACACGCACATGGCTTGAATATTTGTTTTTCCTGTCGTTTTTCCCGGCTCTTGTAGCAGGACCTATTGTTAGAGCTGATTATTTTCTTCCGCAAATTGAAAAAAATGCAGAGGCAACGAAAAGCGACATATACGGAGGTTTCTGGCTTATAATAGTAGGTATTGTAAAGAAGGCTCTTATTGCCGACTATATTTCGCAATTCAATGATCTGATTTTTAATGATCCTTCATTGTATACCGGAGTTCAGGCGTTGATGGGAGTATTGGGGTACACAATGCAGATCTATTGTGATTTTTCAGGTTATTCGGATATGGCTATCGGTCTTGCGTTGATTATGGGTTTCAGATTGGGTATCAATTTTGATTCGCCATACCAGAGCAGAAATCTGACAGAGTTTTGGCGCAGATGGCACATTTCGCTCTCATCATGGTTGCGCGATTATGTTTATATACCTCTTGGCGGCAACCGCAAAGGAACATTGCGCACTTATATCAATAATTTCCTCACCATGCTCATAGGTGGCTTATGGCATGGTGCGGCGTGGAAATTTGTATTCTGGGGAGCGATGCATGGTTTAGGTCTTGCCGTTCACAAGGCATCGAAGCCTGTTTTAAATAAGATACCTGATAATTTCATAACTGGATTCTTGTTTTGGCTAATTACATTTGTGTATGTATCGCTTCTCTGGGTCTTTTTCAGAGCTGCGTCATTTGAGGATTCTGTACTTATAATAAATAACATATTCGTTGATTTTGAATGGAATCAGATTCCACAATTCTTTGAGGCAAGAATGGTATGGTGTGTAATGATGATCTCGCTCGTAGTTTTTCATTTCATCCCGCAGAGGTGGGC